>ULXW01039560.1_pt1 | contig 10524 bp, 10 predicted proteins | sample 1961661 | NCBI WGS metagenome assembly ULXW01 (sample SAMEA4835849, study PRJEB28245) | human gut metagenome | biome: gut microbiome; material: fecal sample | place: Denmark | collected 2008 | reverse complement strand
GCAGCCGGATAAAACGGTTTTTAACCGTTTTATTAAAAACTGGTATCAGATCTGGTTCAACCTATATGACCCGGCAACTGAGGATGCCATCTATGACAGCCACGCCATTTCCTCTATTTCTTTGTTGTCCGCTAAAGCTCTATTCTGCCCCCGGCATAGCCGGGGGTTCCCCTTGGTACAACCAACAGAAAAACCTGGGACGATGGATTGTTCGTCCCAGGTTTTTTGCATTGGCAGAATCAAATCGCCAGGAGGCAGATTGCTCAGCCCCTTGGATAGCGTTCGTATGGCGCTTTTCTCCGGCGGAAATCTTCGCTTTCTTTCCGATACCGTTCCATCAGCGCGTCCGCGTCCCAGGCGGGGCGCTCGAAGTCGCGGTGTCCGGCGAGAAGGGTGAGGAAGGGTCTGCCATCGTCCCGGACGGGGGGCAGGAAGTGAAAATCACCCGGGTACATTTTCCGCAGCAGATCCAGAAGCTTTACGCCCAGGGCTGCGGGCTGCAAACGCGTTTCGTCTGTGATGTGCAGATGAATGCCGCCGCACAGCTTGCCTTCGTGCTTGGAGGCTGTGGGGCTGAAATACACCGGCGTGGCTTCCACCCCCGGACAGCCCAGAGCGTTGAAGGCCTTTGAAAAAGATTCCGCCTTGATGAAGGGCGCGCCGATGATGGCGAAGGGATCGGCGGTTCCCCGGCCTTCGGAGCAGTTGGTTCCCTCAATCAGGCAGGTGCCGGGGTACAGCAGCGCCGTTTCGTAGCGGGGAATGTTCGGGCTGGGCATCACCCAATAATGCCCCCAGTCCCGGAAGGTCATGTCCCGGGTCAGACCGGCGCAGGGAACGACGTGCAGATCGCACTTGCAGCCCAGCTCCTCGTTCATCATCACCGCCAGCTCGCCGCAGGTCAGGCCGTAGCACACGGGAATGGAATAGCCGCCCACAAAGCTGGCTGCCTCCGGCCGCAGCAGGCCGCCCTCCACCCGGTCGCCCAGGGGGTTGGGACGATCCAGCACCACCAGGCGCTTCCCGGCGGCAGCGCAGTCCTCCATGCAGTAGCGCAGGGAGGTGAGGAAGGTGTAATACCGACAGCCCACGTCGGCAATGTCGTAGACCAGGGTATCAAACAGCGACAGGGTGTCGGCGGACGGACGCTTGGACGCTTTTGTGTACAGACTGCGCACGGTCAGGCCGGTGTCCTCGTCCACCTCGTCGGCGAATACCGCTCCGGCGGGCTTGTCGCCGCGAACACCGTGCTCCGGCGCCAGCAGAAGCCGCAGATCGCAGCAGCGTTTCAGCGCCTCAAACGTCGGCTCATTGCCGCTGGTGCGCCCGGAAGGGCCGGTGAGCAGCGCCGTGCGCCCGGCAAAGAGATGGGCGAATTCCGCCACGCGGTCAGCACCAAACAAAACCATAGTGTTTCCTCCTTGACGCCCGGCAACATTCCGGGAAATAAATGCTATACTGTATTGTAAGCCGGAATGAATTTTGTGTCAAGAAGATTGGAGGACAAACGAAAGCGGTGAGCTTCCACGGGGAAACTCACCGCTTTTATGATTGAGCTTACGATTTCAGATCGACGGCGCGGTCGAAGAGGTCTTCCACATCCTTGCCGGGGCCTTTCGAGAGAAGGGAAACCACCACGGCGGCCAGCAGACCGGCGGCGAAGCCGGGGACGATCTCGTAGATGTCGGTGGAGGACAGAAATACCAGCCACAGGATGTCTACCGCGGCGCCGGCGGCAATGCCTGCCACCGTTCCGCCGAAGGTGAGCCGCTTCCAGAACAGGCTCAGCAGAATGACGGGGCCGAAGGCCGCGCCGAAGACACCCCAGGCATTTTCCACCAGACCCATGATGGAGCCGGAGTTGGGGTCGGAGGCGATCATCAGCGCGACGACGGCGATGACGATGACCACGATGCGCCCTGCCCAGAGCATTTCGGAGTCGGAAGCCTTCTTGCGGATGACGGGCTTATAGACGTCGCTGGCAAAAGCGGAGGACGCCGCCAGAAGCTGGGAGTCGGCCGTGGACATGGCGGCGGACAAAATCGCGGACAGCAGCAGACCGGATACCAGGGCGGGGAAAATTCTGCGAACCATGGTGATGAACACGGTGGAGGGGTCGTCAATTTCGCCCAGGTACAGACGGCCGGCAACGGCGGTCAGGGCGGACATGATCAGGATGATGGTCGTCCAGGAAATGCCGATGACGCTGGATTTGCGCAGCTCCTTCTCGGATTTCAGGGACATGAACCGGATGATGATGTGGGGCATACCGAAGTAGCCAAGTCCCCAGCCCAGGCCGGAGATGATGTCCTGAGGCGTGGTGAAGAAGTTGAAGAAGTTATCGGGCAGGGTCGCGCCGGTCACGGCGCCGTCGCCTGCCTTGGCCAGTGCCAGAGCGAACAGGGGAGCGATCAAGAGCGCCGCCAGCATAATCATGCCCTGGAAGAAATCCGTCCAGCACACCGCGCTGAAGCCGCCTAGGAAGGTGTAGGCCACGATGATAAAGGCGGCGATGTACATGGCGACGGTGGGGTTGACGTCCATAACGGTATGGAACAGGGTGCCGCAGGCTTTGATGGAGGAGGCGGCATAGATGGTGTAGGCCACCAGGAAAATGACAGCGCTGAGGATTTGCAGGGATTTGTTCTTGCTCAAAAACCGGTTGGTCAGGTACTGGGGGATGGTGATGGAGTCGCCCGCAGCGATGGAGAACCGGCGCAGCCGGGGCGCCATGACGATCCAGCTCACGGCGTAGCCGATGCCGAGACCGATGGCAATCCAGGTCTGCCCCATGCCGCTTAAGTAGATGGAGGCGGGAAGACCCATGAGCACCCAGGCGCTCATGTCGGAGGCGCCGGCGGACAGGGCGGACACCCACGCGCCCATGTTGCGGCCGCCGAGGAAGTAGTCCTTTTCACCGGCGCCTTTGGACTTGCTGAAGAAGTACAGGCCGATGGCCACCATGAAAATGAAATAGGCTATAAATACGGAAAGCTCGACATAGTTCACAAAAATCCCTCTCTCTTTCGATACATGAAATAAAATCATGTATCTATGCTTAATAATGATGGATTTATTATACAGAGGTTTCCGGGATTTTGCAACGAAAACTTTCCTCCTGAGTTGTACAAAAAAACGTTGCCAAAGAAAGGAATTAGTGCTATTATACACAAGATATGATGAAAATTCCGCATGAAGAAGGGAAAACCGGCATGAGCCTGAAAAAATATGAAGCATTCGTGCGAACGGTGGAGCTGGGCAGCCTGACCAGGGCGGCGGAAGCCATGGGGTCGACTCAGTCCCGGATCAGCCATGTTTTAAGCACGCTGGAGGAAGAATACGGCTTCGTTCTTCTGCGCCGGAACCGGAGCGGCATCCGGCTGACGGAGGCGGGAGCGATGGTTCTGCCCAAAATGCAGGAGATTTTACAGAAGGATCGGGAGCTGACGGAGCTGATTGGGGACATCCGCAGCGCCGACGCCGGAACCGTCCGGCTGGGAGCCTTTACCAGTGTGGCGGTTCATTGGCTGCCGGGGATGATCCGGACATTCCAGAGCGCTCACCCCAAGGCCGAGCTGAAAATGTTCAACGGCGATTACCACGACATGGAGCAGTGGCTTCGGGAGGGGGAGGTTGACCTGGGGTTTGTGACCCTGCCTGCCCCGGAGGGGATGCGCACCATCCCTCTGACCCGGGATCCGCTGGTGGCCATCATGCCGAAAAACCACCGGCTGGCGCAGCTGGAGGAAATTCCCATTCAGGAGCTGGGGGAAGACCCCTTTATCAGTCTGCTGCAAAGCTCAGCCCATGACATCCACCGGGCGCTGGACAATGCGGGGGTGCGCCCGAACATCAAATTTACCACCAAGGACGACTACGCCATTCTGGCCATGGTGGAGCAGGGACTGGGCATTTCCATCGTTCCCCAGCTGCTTATCCAGGGACGGACGCAGAATCTGGCGGTTCGCCCGCTGAAGCCCCGGGCAAGCCGGACGATCGCCCTGGCCATCCCGGAGGGGAAGCCCCTGCCCGTGGTCGAGGCCTTCGCCCAAACGGCGGTGGCCTGGGTGAAGGAACAGAGCGGAAAATAACCGCGTTTTGATTGGAGGATACCGAAAATGAATACAATTTCTGCTCCCGAGGGGGATTCCATTATTTCACAGATCCTGGCGGCCTATGTGCTGCCGGGGACGGTCGCGGACGTTGCCCGCCATGGCAAGGGGCATATCAACGACACCTTCTGCGTAGTGTGCAAGACCCCGGAGGGCGGTACCGCCCGCTTTATTTTGCAGCGGCTGTCTCAGGCGGCGTTTCCCCACCCCGAGGAAGTGATGGAGAATTTTGTGGGCATTACGTCCTATCTGCGCAGGGAAATTCTTGCCGAGGGCGGCGACCCTCTGCGGGAGACCTTAAGCCTGGTGAAAACCGGAGACGGCGCTGACTTTGTGACCGATGCCGAGGGCAGAGCGTGGCGGTTGATGCCCTTTATTGAAAACGCAGAATGCTACCAGTCGGCTACGCCGGAGCTGTTTGCGGCGTCGGGACGGGCGTTCGGGCGGTTCCAGTACATGCTCCGGGATTATCCCGCCCGGACGCTCCATGAGACCATTCCCCATTTCCACGACACCGAAAGCCGCTTTGAGCAGTTTCTTGCCGCGCTGGAAGCCGATAAGCTGAACCGGGCAGAGGGGGTATCCCCGGAGATTCAATTCATTTTGCGGCGGAAGGCGGACTGCGGCGTTGCTCTGCGGGCGCTGCGGGAGGGAAAGCTTCCTCTTCGCGTCACCCACAATGACACGAAGCTGAATAACATTCTGATCGACCGGGACACCCATGAGGGCATCTGCATCATCGATCTGGACACCACCATGCCGGGTCTCGCCATCAACGACTTCGGCGACTCCATCCGCTTCGGCGCGAACCACTGCATGGAGGACGAGCAGGACTTGACGAAAGTCAATTTTGACATTTCGCTGTATGAGGTGTTCACCCGGGGCTTCCTGGAGGGGGCGCGGGGCAGCCTGACGCCTGCGGAGCTGGAATATCTGCCCTGGGGCGCCCGGCTGATGACGCTGGAATGCGGCATCCGCTTCCTGACGGATTACTTGGACGGCGACCATTACTTCCATGTCAGCCACCCCCGGCAGAACCTGGACCGCGCCCGTACCCAGCTGAAGCTGGTGAAGGACATGGAGGAGCAGTTCGACGCCATGGGGGCGGTGGTCGCAAAATATGCGAGATGACGGGAAACACCGGCGAAAACGGCTGCTTTTTTGGGTTGCAATTTCCGGCGGAGGCGTTATAATGTTCTTGAAATCAGATGCACATAATGCGCGTTTGCGCAGTATATAAAGGAGGATACCACAATGAACATTCTGGTTACCGGCGGCGCCGGATACATCGGCTCCCACACCTGCGTTGAGCTTCTCAACAGCGGATACGATGTGACGGTCATCGACAATTTGTGCAACGCCAACCCCAAGAGCCTGGAGCGGGTGGAGGCCATTACCGGCAAAAAGGTCAAATTCTACGAGGGAGACGTCCGGGACGAGGCACTTCTCCGGAAAATTTTTGGGGAAAATGAGATTTCCGCCGTCATCCACTTTGCGGGTCTGAAGGCCGTGGGGGAATCCGTCGCCCAGCCCTGGCGCTACTACGACAATAACCTCAATACCACCCTGGTGCTGACCAAGGTCATGGCCGACGTGGGCTGCAAGAAGATCATTTTCTCCTCCTCCGCCACCGTCTATTCCGGCGACAACGAGATGCCCCTGCGGGAAACCAGCCGCACCGGCAACTGCACCAACCCCTACGGCTGGACGAAGTACATGACCGAGCAGATCCTCTCCGGCATTGCCTACGCCGACAAGGAATGGAGCGTTGTGCTTCTGCGCTACTTCAACCCCATCGGCGCCCATGAAAGCGGCATGATCGGCGAAGACCCCCGGGGCATTCCCAACAACCTGATGCCCTACATCACCCAGGTGGCCATCGGCCGCCGGGAGAAGCTCAGCATCTACGGCAACGACTATCCCACCCCCGACGGCACCGGCGTCCGGGATTACATCCATGTGGTGGATCTGGCTAAGGGACATGTGGCGGCGGTGAAATACGTCGTTTCCGGCCAGGGCTGCGAGGTGTTCAATCTGGGCACCGGAATCGGCTACAGCGTGCTGGACATGGTACACGCCTTTGAGAAGGCCAACGGCGTGAAGGTTCCCTACCAGATCGTCGGCCGCCGCCCCGGCGACCTGCCCACCTGCTACGCAGACCCCGCCAAGAGCGAGCGCGTGCTGGGCTGGAAGGCGGAAAAGAATCTGGAAGACATGTGCCGGGACTCCTGGAACTGGCAGTCCAAGAACCCCATGGGGTACGGGAAATAAAGAACGACAAAAAAACACATCGGCCGTCCATTTGGATGGCCGATGTGTTTTTGGGGTTTAGATTTCCCGTTTCTCATAAAACCGGATGGACAGCAGCCATGAGACGGCGAAAATGACCGTTGCCAGAATCGGCAGCAGCCCAATGGGGAGGGACAGACCGGACAAGTCCGGCGTGTCCAGAATGGCGGTGAGACCGCAGAAAATGCCAATGACGCCGATGAAAACAATGCGTCCCTTCTGCGCGCCGAATTTGAAGATCGGCGGCATAACCAGCGCGGAGGACAGCAGGGAGATCGTGGCCAGCACTGCCAGCTGGTCGGTTAAATCTGCGGGGCAGAATGCGCCGTTCCGGCAGAGCCGAATCACGGCGGCAATGGCGGACAGCAGGAAAATGGTACCGCCACAGATCAGACTCATGATGTACTTTCCGCAGACATATTGCCGCCGGGTCACCGGGAGCGTGTCGCAATAGGTGAGCCAGTGCTCCGCGTCGTCGTAAGCCAGCAGATTCACCGGCAGGGGGCTGCTGAGAATGCAGGGATAGTAGATGAAAAAGGGCGACTGCCCGTCCGAAGAAAAGGCGGAAAAGATAATAAACGCCAGCAAAAACAGGGGTATCAGCCGGCAGTAACTCCAAAGCAGGTAAAAATCCTTCCGAATCAAACCCTTCATTTCAGTGTTCCTCCTTTGCCATGAAAATGAACAGCTGCTCAATATCCACCGGGCTGAACGTGGGATTTCCGGGGACGCCCGACCGCTTCACCAGAAGCTCGCAGCCGAGGGGTGACACCCGCTTGCCGACGATGGCGGAATCGGGAATGGCCGCCGCGTCCCGGGCGGAGCAGTGGAGAACTCCGTATTCCTCCTTCAGCCGGTCTTTTTCCTCGCAGAGAATCAGCTCGCCTTTATGAAGGAAGGCAATGTAGTCGCAGATTTTTTCCAGGTCGCTGACGATGTGGGAGGAGATCAGAATGGCGTGGTTCTCGTCTCGGGTGAATTCGTTGAAAATGTCCATGACCTCGTCCCGGATGACCGGGTCAAGGCCGCTGGTGGCCTCGTCCAGAATCAGAAGCCGGGAGTGGTGGGACAGGGCGATGGCAATGCCCAGCTTCATTTTCATGCCCCTGGAAAACTCCTTGAATTTCTTGTCCGCGGGGACGGCCAGCCGGGTCAGATAGTCGGTAAAAACCGCATCGTCCCAGCTGCGGTAAATGCCCTGCATGATTTTCCCGATCTGCCGGGCGGTGAGACAGGCGGAGATGCCCACCTCGTCCAGAACCACGCCGATCTCTTCTTTGGAAAGGCACAGATTTTCCCGGTTGTCCCGGCCCAAAATGGTGACGGTGCCGCCGTCCCGGGAGACGGTATTGAGAATGAGCTTGATGGTGGTGCTTTTTCCCGCGCCGTTTTCCCCCACAAGCCCCATGATGCAGCCCCAGGGCAGGGTCAGGTTCAGATGATCCAGGGAAAAACCGGCGTAATGCTTGGTTAAATCCCGTATTTCCAATGCGTTCATGTTCAATCCTCCATGGCAAATTTGACCATATCCAGAACTTCCTGCCGACTCAGGCCGACGGACTGGGAAAGACGGACGATCTGGTCAATGTGGTTTTCGATGGCTTTCAGGGTTTCTTCCCGGAGCAGCTCCACATTTTTGGGAGCCACGAAACAGCCCTTGGCGGCGATGGTGTAGATGAAGCCCTCTTTTTCCAGCTCGTCGTAGGCGCGCTTGGTGGTGATCACGCTGATGCGTAAATCCTTGGCAAGATTCCGGATGGAGGGCAGGGCTTCATGCTCCTGAAGCTCGCCGCTGATGATCTGGGCTTTGATCTGGGAGTAGATCTGGTCGTAAATGGGAAGGCTACACTTGTTGTCGATCAATACGGTCACGTTGGCACCTCACTTCTGTTACAACTGTATATGTGCAGTATATACAGATATAACAGATTTGTCAAGTACTTGGGCAAAAAATATCCCAGCCTGAAAGGCTGGGATATCAGAATATTTACAGAACTTTCGAGAGGAAATCCTGCAAGCGGGGATTCTGGGGATTGTCGAAAAGCTGGGCGGGGGAGCCTTGCTCCAGAACCTTTCCGTCGTCCATGAACAGCACCCGGTTGCCCACCTCCCGGGCAAAGCCCATTTCGTGGGTGACGACCACCATGGTCATGCCGCTTTCCGCCAGCTCCTTCATGACGGCGAGAACCTCGCCCACCATTTCCGGGTCAAGGGCGGAGGTGGGCTCGTCGAAAAGCATGACCTTGGGATTCATGGCCAGCGCCCGGACGATGGCAATTCTCTGCTTCTGACCGCCGGAGAGCTGATTGGGGTAGGCGTCCGCCTTTTCTTCCAGACTGACCCGGCGCAGCAGCTGGGTGGCCTTGTCGTCCGCCTCCGCTTGGGTCATCAGGCCGGTGCGCACGGGGGCGAGGGTGATATTTTTCCGGATGGTCATGTTGGGGAAGAGGTTAAAGTGCTGGAATACCATGCCCATTTTCCGGCGAACCAGGTCGATATTGGTCTTGGGGTCGGTGATGACCTCGCCGTCAAAGGTGATGGTGCCGGAGGTGGGTTCCTCCAGCAGGTTCAGACTGCGCAGGAACGTGGATTTGCCGGAGCCGGAGGGGCCGATGATGACCATTTTGTCCCCGGGATAGATGTGTTCGGAGATGTCCTTGAGAACCAGATGGTCACCGAAGGATTTGCGCAGATGCTTAACGTCGATCACTTTGACGCAGCCTCCTTTCCAGTAAACTTTGCAGCCAGCTGAATACCATGACCAGCACAAGATAGATGCAGGCGATGCCGATGAGGGGGAACATCTGCTCGTAGGTGCGGCCGTAAATGGCCTGGGCGGCGTAGACCATTTCCTTGCCGCCGATGACGGTGATCAGGGAGGTGTCCTTCAGCAGCATGATAAACTCGTTGCCGAGCGCCGGTAAAATGGCCTTGAAGGCCTGGGGAATGACGATCAGACGCATGGTGTCGATGTAGCCGAGGCCAAGGCTCCGCCCCGCTTCGGCCTGACCGGGGTCAAGGGACATCAGGCCGCCCCGGATGATCTCGGAGACATAAGCGCCGGAGTTGATGCCCAGGGTCAGGGCGCCCACCATGGTGTAATTCCGGGAGAAGGAGAAGATTACGAAGCCCATAATCAGCAGCTGCACCATCATGGGCGTGCCGCGGATGACGGTGACATACACCTTGCAGATGCCGTTGAACAGACCGAGAATGGGATTTCTGTGCCCTGTCCGCTGCTGGTCGTGGGCGGTTCGGATCACGGCCACCAGAATGCCGAGAAGAATGCCCAGGGTCAGCGCCAGGGCTGTGACCAGCAGGGTGGTGCCGACGCCGTTTAAGTACTGCTTCCACCGGTTGCCGTCAATAAACGCCTGGTAGAATTTGACGTAGAATTCCTGCCAGAAGGATGCGGTGCCGTCCCGCATCAGAGGTTTCCAAAGTTCGTAAAGTTCCACAGCTTCACCTTCTCATTAAAATGTGTGCTATACGCAGAAAATCGGCCTCCCCCCGGGAAGGACGGTTTTCCGAATACAACGAAACGTCGCCAAGGGCGGCCTGAGCCGCCCTTGGCTAAGCAGGTTACATTATTCGGCGGTGATGTACTTGTCGACGATGGACTGAATGGTGCCGTCGGCGGTCAGCTCGGCCAGCGCCTGGTTGATGGCGTCGAGCAGGGCGGTGTTGTCCTTGTTCACGCCGATGGCGTAGTTCTCGGTGACGTACTCGGTGTCCAGAATTGTCAGACCGGCGTTGGCAGCCACAAAGGCTTCGGCGGGAGCGGAGTCGATGACCACGCAGTCAACCTGACCGTTCAGCAGAGCCTGCACGGCGGAAGCGCCGTTGTCATAGGCGGTGACATGATCGTCGCCGTAATCACCGGAGGTGTAAATGTAGCCGGTGGTGCCGCGCTGGGTGCCGATCATCTTCTCGCCCAGGTTGTCCAGGGTCACGTCGGAGCCTTCCTTGACGATGACCACCTGCACGCCGGTGGCGTAGCTGTCGGAGAAGTTCATGATCAGCTGCCGATCCTCGGTGACGGTGACACCGGCCATAACGATGTCGGACTTGTTCTGCTGCACAGCCAGCAGAGCGGCGTCGAAGTCCATATCGTCCACGACCA
>ULXW01053584.1_pt1 | contig 10605 bp, 9 predicted proteins | sample 1961661 | NCBI WGS metagenome assembly ULXW01 (sample SAMEA4835849, study PRJEB28245) | human gut metagenome | biome: gut microbiome; material: fecal sample | place: Denmark | collected 2008 | reverse complement strand
GGCCCGCCATGCAGGCGGCACCTTCCTGGTTCGCATTGAAGATACAGACCTGAAACGTTCCTCCCGGGAATCGGAAGAAAATATTAAAGACTCCCTGAAATGGCTGGGCCTTACCTGGGATGAAGGCATTGACGTTGGCGGAGAAAACGGTCCTTATCGCCAGACAGAACGTCTTGACATTTATAAGAAAGAAGTGCAGCGTCTCCTTGATGAAGGAAAGGCTTACTACTGCTACTGCACCGAAGAAGAACTGGAAGAAAGCCGCAAGAAGCAGGTGGCTGCAGGACAGACACCGGTGTATGATGACCACTGCCGTCACCTGACGGAAGAACAGGTGGCTCAGTACAAAGCAGAAGGCAGAAAACCGGTTATCCGCCTCAAAGTCAGAAAAGACGGCGTTTTTGCCTTTGACGATATGGTGAGAGGCCATGTGGAATTCCAGGCATCCGGCGTAGGCGATTTCATTATTGTCAAATCCGATGGCATTCCGGTGTACAACTTTGCCGTGGTGATCGATGATTCCCTCATGGGCGTAACCCACGTTATCCGTGCCGAAGAGCACCTGTCCAACACCCCTCGTCAGCTTGCCATTTATGAAGCACTGGGCTATCCGATTCCGAAATTCGGCCATATTTCCCTGATCCTTGGCGCCGATCATAAGAAGATGAGCAAGCGCCACGGTGCTACCTCCGTAACGGAATACAGAAATATGGGCTACCTGCCTGATGCCATGGTCAACTACCTGGCTCTCCTCGGATGGGCTCCCAAGGGTGAACAGGAAATCTTCACCAGGGACGAACTGATTAAACAGTTCTCCATGGAACGGGTTTCCTCCAACGATGCCGTTTTCGATATCGAAAAACTGAACTGGATTAACTTCCAGTATATGAAGAAACTCTCTCCAGAACAGCTGCTTGACCTGACCCTGCCTTTCATTGAAAAAGCAGGATACATAAAAGCGCCGCTGTCTGCTGAACAGAAAGACTGGCTTACCAGGGTAGTCTGGTACGTCCGCGATCATCTCTACTATGGCGCCCAGGCTCCGGAAAATGTCAAACTCTTCTTTGAAGACCTGCCGGAAGTGACCGACGAAGAAACCCTGTCCATTATGAAACAGGAAACCAGCGGCAAAATCATTACCGCCTTCGCCGACGCACTGGAAAAGCTGGAAACCTTCGACGAAGCATCCATCAAGAAATGCTTCTCCTCCCTCATGAAAGAAACCGGCATCAAAGGCAAGGCAGCCTTTGAACCGGTGAGAATCGCTTTGACCGGTGTCACCCACGGACCGGGCCTTTATGACATGATCGCCCTCTTCGGACGGGAAAAGACCCTCTCCCGCCTGAGAGACAGCCTCAAATACTGCTGAAATCCATAAGAAAAGCTCCGGATTTTCTGGGGCTTTTTTGTTGTGGGGAAAAGGTCGGACGGTCTGACTACCAGACTGCAGATGTCCCCCGGGAAGGGCAGTAGAGCTGCCACTGCTTCACAGAATGCAAAGGTCTCCCTTTTCCCTGCAAATCCACTTTCCCTGTGACTCCAGCTTCCTTTAGGAGATAAGGGAAATGCAGAGTCCCTGACCTCTACCCTTAAACCTTCTGAAGTCTCCATCATAATATGGTATAATAAAGCCGATAACTCAAACTACGAGGAAAGTGTTGGACTATGAATATAAAAAAATCAAAACTAATACTGGCCGCCGGTCTCCTGGGGGCGTCCCTTCTCTTTGCCGGCTGCGGAAACAGTCTGGATGACCAGTTTGTCTTCGGACGGAACCGCATTCACTGTGATAACCAGACCATTACAGTATCCACTCCTTTCGAGCTTGTTTCCAACGGAAAGCAGGTGGATCTGGGTGATAAGGGAGCTTCTGTCGTGAAGGCGGAGGGCCATAACAGCCATCTGCAGATTCTTGTGACCGGAGAAAAAGTGACTGCCGACATGAATGAAAAGGTTCTCATCTCCCAGGCCCGGAATGTGCTGAAAAGCAATTCTTCTCTTTCTAATGTAAAGTTTGACAGCCAGGATGTGAAGATTGGAAATCTGGATGGTAAAAAACTGACCTTTACCTTTACGGAAACGAGCAGGGGCAAGAGTACGGATCTCACGGTGGATGAGTATATTTTTACCCAGAAGAATACGGTATGGCGGGTCATTTACCAGTATCGCACCGCCGATTCCATCGGAAAGGCCCTGGCTGAAAGAGTGGCTGGGAAAATCGCCCTGGGAAGCGAGTTCTGAAACCATGAGTTTCAAGGCACCCGAGGAATGTTTCCGCTTTTCTGCAGGCTGCTGGAGACAGGGCGGCGGGCTTAGTCACTCTGACTTTGTGATTTTTACCGCTAGCCCCGAATTTTCCCCGGGACCGTCAAACTTTGGAATCTTCGCAGCCGAAGGCTTGGAAGATCCGATCACCTTTAATCTATAGGAGCTGTTACCATGCATTTTTCCAAGGGATTTTTCCCGCTTCTTCTTTTTCTGGCAGCCGGTGCTTTAATCGGCGGCATTCTGGGCCAGGTCATGGAAGGAGTTAATTTTGTGGGCCTTATGCCTTATCTGACCCAGACTTTTGAAATTTTCGATTTGAAGGATATCTTCCTGAATCTGGGTATCATCCAGTTTCATTTCGGCCTCCGGTTTGCACCGAATTTGATCAGTATTGCCGGTATTTTGATAGCTGCATGGCTGTACAAGAAATTTTAATTTCATAAGCATATCAATGATTATTCCGCAATGAGGTGAAAATCATGTTGATACGGGAAATGCGAAGCGAAGATAAACCAAGAGAACGGTTCCAGATTTCTCCCCGCCTTGCCAGTAATACGGATCTGGTAGCCATTCTTCTGCGTACCGGCAGGCAGGGCCATTCGGTTATGGAAATTGCGAAAGAAGTGGTAGATCTTCTGGAGCGGGAAACGGGTATCAACGGCTATGAAGACCTGAACTGGCGGGATCTCACTGATATCAAGGGCATAGGGCCTGACAAGGCTGTCACCATCTGCGCTGCTGTAGAACTGGGGCGCCGGCTTTCTCTTATCTGCGATAAGCGGAAGCTGGTCAGTTTCAGCGCGCCGGATAAAGTGGCAGCCTTTTTTATGGAAAAACTGCGTCACGAAAACCAGGAACACTTCGTCACGGCCTATGTGAATGTGAAGAACCGCCTTCTGGGATATCGCATGATTACGAAGGGAAATCTGAACGCTGCGCCGGTGGATATAAAGGAAGCCCTGAAGTGGGGCATACGGTACAAGGCTTATGGTCTCATTCTGGTTCATAATCACCCTTCCGGCTATCCGGAACCGTCACAGGAGGACCTGGATATCACCAAAGCCTTCGCCGCCGCCGCCAAACTGCTGGACATGGAAGTACTGGACCATGTCATCATAGGAGATGGCACGTTCGTCAGCCTTCATGAAAGAGGATGCCTTTGATGGGGAAGGGCTGTGGCATCTCTTCTCTGTCTAAAACTTCCCCCGCCATGCAGAAGCCGGTGAAAGATGTTATAATGTAAATGTAATATTTCAACTGTAAAGGACAGGTGTTTATTCATGGAAGAAATGGAAAAAGGAAAAAGATATTCTGCTGAATCTAAGGGCTATGACAGCACGATTTATGAAGTCCGGTTCACTCCTGTGATGGAACGGCCTGAATATCAGGAAGGGCCGACCAGGGAAGCCCTGGAGAGGCTGCAGAAGGCCATGGCGGAAAAGGATTTTGAAAAGTACGTGAATAACGGCCTTATCCGTGTGACTTTTGACAGCGGCAGGCTTCTTCTTATCGCAAAATCAGAAATCTACAGGACCATGCTTTACGGTCCTTTCTTCGGCGTTATCTGCAAAGCTTTTGATGTAGACAATTTCCGCGTGGTAAGTCAGGTTAACGGATATTAATATCATCCATGCCAAAGAGGGCTGTGAAAAAATGGTAATCATTTCTTCACAGCCCTTTTCAATGGCTTCCTTTTCAGTAAATGACAGTCAGCTGCCCGCCGGCATCGTCATCTCGAGCGGGGGAACCTGCCGGTATGGGGCAAAGATTTTGGGCTCTAATGAAACGCAGAGCCGAGAGATCTCCTGCCACCCTGGGGCTTGCCACATTTCGGAGTGAGATTTCTCCACTCCGCAACGCTTTCGTCGAAATGACGGGAGGTGGAGTGATATCGGGGTCATTCATGCATTTCTTCACAGCCCCTTTATGTCCCGGAGAGGGGCGAAGGGGATATTTTTACCATCCATTTTTTTTTACCTGTCATTTATCATTTACGCCGGATATTCAATGAATTTTATGTTTCTCATATAACCACTTATTTATAAACACTGGCAAAAATGAACTGTAAATGGTATCATTAAATTTATAGCGATGTGTATTTTTTATGGGAGAATGTTCATGAAAGCTTATATCCGTATCAAACATACCGGGGAGTTTTATGATCCCAGCTGTTATTATGCCTATACCGGCTGCAGGGAACTGGAGATTCCTGTGGTGAAATACAAGGCGGTGTATTCTCTTACGGATAATGAGCCGGACGATCCGGTGGTGGGAACAGTTTCTGATGTGAAAGTGGCACTGGAGCGGTTTGGCGTGAAGCTTGTGCCGCTGGATTATCCTGATGAGCTCCTTCCCTTTACAGGACGCAAAATCTGGAAATCCACTCTCTTTACGATTACCAGTCATCCGGAGGACTGGCACGTGTTTGTGAAGCCTGTGGAAGATATCAAGCGATTCCACGGTACGGTACTGGATAAATCGGAGGACCTGATCAAGCTGGGCGGCGGTCTGGAAGATATTGATGTATGGTGCAGCGAAAAGGTGCACTTTATTTCAGAATGGCGTCTATGGGTGCTTCATGGGGACATACAGGGCCTGAATCCTTATAAGGGCCGCTGGGATGTATTTCCTGATGTGAAGGTGCTTCGTGAGTCTGTGAAGGCCTATAAGTCGGCGCCTGCCGGTTATGCCATTGATTTTGGCGTAACGGAAGAGGGGAGGACTCTTCTGGTAGAGGTAAGCGATGGCTATTCTCTGGCCAGTTTTGGTTTGTCTCCCCGTGTATATATGAATATTCTGGCAGCCCGCTGGAAAGAACTGACTTCTGCAGTGAAGTAGCAGCATCTTTTCCGGGCCTGCATTTGGCACCGATGAGTGAGTGATTTTATGTTTCTCTTTTCTGTCGGTGCTTTCTTACTCTATAGGAAAATGATCAATGTTTCCAGGGCAGAGGGAGGAGGATTATGGCTGCTTTTAATGAGTTTATTCAGCAGTTAAAAGAGAATATCAATCTGGCAGACCTTATTGGCTCCTATGTGTCATTGAAAAAGCATGGACGTTACTATATGGCTTCCTGCCCTTTTCATGGACCCGAGAGGACCCCTTCCTTTGCCGTTTCACCGGATAAGGGATTTTATTACTGCTTCGGCTGTCATGAGAGCGGCGATGCCATTACGTTCGTAGAAAAGATGGATCATCTCACCTTCATGGAAGCAGTGCGCCGCCTGGCCGATTATGCCCATATGGACATGCCGGAGCGGGAGGAATCGCCGGAGGAAAAAAGGCGGGCTGCCATGGCCCGCGAGCTCCAGTCGGTGACGGAGCTGGCCGGTTCCTATTTCCACAGCTGCCTTACCAGAACACAGATGGGGAAGGCCGGTCTTGCCTACTTTGATAAGCGCCATCTTTCCATGGAGACCATTGAAAAATTCAAGCTTGGATTTGCGCCGCCGGACTGGCAGAAGCTCTATCGGGATTTCACCACCAAGAAGAAAATCGGCGGGGACCTTCTGGTGGAAGCAGGACTCTGCGCCCATAAGAATGGACGGTATTACGATGTGTTCCGCAACCGCTGCATGTTTCCCATATGGAACCTTTCCGGAAAAATCGTGGCCTTTGGCGGCCGCGTCATGGATGACAGTAAGCCCAAGTATCTGAACTCGCCGGAAAGTCCCATTTTCAACAAAAGAAGGCTTCTCTTTGCCATTTATCAGGCTTTGCCTACCATTAAGGCCAAAAAACAGGCCATTATGGTAGAAGGATACATGGATGCCATTTCCCTTCATGCCCACGGCGTGACCAATGCGGTGGCTTCCCTTGGGACCGCCTTTACCATCGAGCAGGCCAGGCTTTTGAAAAAATATGCAGATGAAGTGGTTTTCAGTTACGATATGGATGCAGCCGGGCAGAATGCCACGAAGCGGGCTCTGGAAATCGCGGGTTCCGTAGGATTAAAGCTCCGGGTAGTGCATCTTGGGGAGGGCAAGGACCCTGATGAATTTGTAAATCTGCATGGCGGCGATGCCTATCTGGAGGCGGTGAAACAGGCGGAACCGGCTATGGATTTCCTTTTCCATTCCCTTTTGAAGCAGTATGACAGCACCACCCTGGACGGGCAGCACCATATTCTGAATGATATGTTTTCCGTCCTTCTGTCCACGGGCGATGCATTCCAGCTGAATGCTTTCATTAAGAAGATGGCCCGGGCCATGCACATGGATGAAGGCATGATTCGAAGCGAGGCACTGATATATGCCAGAAAGAATAAATCCAATGTGTATATTTCCCAGGATATGCCGGTGGAGAAGGAAGAATTGGATTTGAATCCGTTAAAGAAAAGGCAGCGCCTTCTGGAAGCGGGGTTCCTTAATTACTGTCTTATTTACCATATGCTGCCCGAGGGCTATGAAGAGCTTGACCGCTACCAGTTTGCCGATGAATTCCATGGAAGGCTCTTTGCTCTTTTAAAAGATATGAAGGCAAAAAATATGCCCCTTACGGAAGAAGCGGTAGAGGGCCAGCTGCCCAGGGAGGATATCAGCCGCCTGGCCAAGCTTCGCATGGAAGGAGAACAGCCGGGCTCGGTGCCCAGGGAAGAATACATCTGGCCTATGAAGAAAATTTATCTGCAGGAGGAATATCGCATACATACGAAAAAAGCGCAGGAACTGATCAGCAGCGACCCGGCTAAGGCCAGGGAAGAACAGCTGCTCTGCATTCAGCTTAGCAAAGAAATACTGGCATTAAAATAAAATAGAAGCATTCAGATATTATCGGGGCGCCTGTGGAAACGCCGGAAGCGGACCTTTTTCACCGGATGAGGGGTGATGAAGGGCTTTGGAAAGCCGGCCTTTTCCCAGCCTTTCTCAAGGGGGGATTATACTATGGCAGCTAGGGATGAAAGATTGGAACAGTGGATCAGTGAGCTCACTGCAAAAGCGGGGAGTGGGGTCATTTCCAATAAGGATATCATGGACCTTGTGACAGAAAAAAATTTGAGCGGCGATGACCTGTCCAACCTCTATGAAGCCCTTCATGATGATCATTATGAAGTGAATTTCGATGAAGATGTTTCTGAAGGGGACATAGACTTCCTGAAAGAAGAAGAGGAACTGGAACTGGAAAAAGAAGTGGAAAAGGAGGAGAAGGAACCGGTTCCTGACATCGATAATTCCGTTACCATTGACGATCCTGTCAAAATGTATCTGAAAGAAATCGGTGCGCTTAAACTTCTTGACAGCGAAGAGGAAATTGTGCTGGCCAAGCAGGTGGAAAAAGGCACTCTGCCTGATGCTTCTGATGAAGATAAAGCGGCGGCCAAGGCGGCAAAGAAGGAACTGGCTGACCGGAACCTTCGTCTCGTCGTTTCTATTGCCAAAAAGTATCTGGGCCGGGGGCTCCAGTTTCTCGATCTTATTCAGGAAGGAAATCTGGGCCTTTTAAAGGCAGTGGATAAATTCGACTACACGAAGGGCTATAAATTCTCCACCTATGCGACCTGGTGGATCCGCCAGGCCATTACAAGGGCCATTGCGGACCAGGCAAGGACTATCCGTGTTCCTGTGCATATGGTGGAAACCATTAACAAGCTGAACCGGATTTCCCGCCAGCTCCTCCAGGAAAAAGGCAGGGAAGCCACCAATGAAGAACTGGCCAAGGCTATGGGCGTTACTGTAGGGAAAATCAGGGAAGTCAAAAAAATCGCCCAGGATCCTATTTCCCTGGAAACGCCTATTGGCGAAAAAGAAGACTCCCATCTGGGGGACTTCATTGAAGATCACGAAGCTGTTGCTCCTGATGATGCAGCCGGCTCCATTCTCCTTCGGGAGCAGATTGAAGAACTTCTTCAGGGCCTGACGGAAAGGGAAAGACAGGTGCTGGAACTCCGCTTCGGCCTTAAAGATGGAAAGACCAGGACTTTGGAAGAAGTGGGCCGTTACTTTGACGTGACCAGAGAGAGGATCCGGCAGATTGAAGGGAAAGCTTTGCAGAAACTTAAAAAGTCTGCACGGAACCTTATCATTAACCAGTAGAAAAGATGAAGTAAGCGGCCCTTTCTCAAAGCAGAAAGGGCCGCTTGTTTTTTATGAAAATGACTGTAATCCCAGCCTCATTTCTGTATTTGTGATTTTTCATTTCTTTCTGGCAATCTTCCTGTTCTGTTTTGAAACATCTTTTACGCTCCTCCCATCCATCGCGCTTCATGCTGCGTTTCCCTGCCGCTCGCTGACAGGTCGGCTGACAAAGGGACGGAAAAGGGAGTAAAAGTATGGAAAATGGAACCATGGGGCAGTTATCCGGGAATGATGGCATACTTGACGCCCGGGGCGTTAACTGATAAAATAGCATAAGTTGGTGATTGCGGGCCCATAGCTCAGTTGGTCAGAGCCGACGGCTCATAACCGTCTGGTCCCAGGTTCGAGCCCTGGTGGGCCCACCAATGATACTCCCGCTGAGCGAAAGCTCAGCTTTTTTTTATTTCCGGGAGGAATGATGATACAGTTGACAGCAAGGCTCCGCCATGTGGCGGACCTCATACCTTCCTGCCAATCCATGGCAGATATTGGGACGGACCATGCGTATCTGCCCCTTTTCCTTCTGGAGAAGGGAAAGGTTCAATGGGCCATAGCCTCAGATATTCACAAAGGGCCTCTGGAAAGGGCCAGGGCCCATATGAAAGGACAGGAGAATGGGAAACAGATAGAACTTCGTCTGGGCGGCGGCCTTTCGCCCCTTGAGACAGGAGAAGTGGATGGGGCCGTTATGGCCGGCATGGGCGGCCTGATGATGAGAGATATACTGGAAGCAGATTTTCCCAAAGCCCAGGCTCTTTCCTGGCTGGTCCTGCAGCCCCAGAACCATGTGGCAGAGCTGAAGCAGTACCTGGCAGGTCATCATTTCATGATCCTGCAGGAAGATATGGCTATGGAAGATCGGCGGCTTTACGAAATGATGCTGGTGAAGCCGGGTGCCATGAAGGGCATCTCCCTTCTGGAGGGGGAAATCGGCGTTACTGAAAACTACAGGCAGCACCCCCTTTTTCATGAACACCTGCGCCGGCTTATCAGGAAACGGGATTTCCTTATTCAGGGCGTGTCAGAAGATACGGACAATGAGAGAAACCGCAGGAGAAGAGAAAAAGCGGTGGAAGAAAAGAAAAGACTGGAGGCGTTCTTATGAATATCAAGGCTCAGGATTTGATGGATCTGATGGAAGAATGGGCACCGGCGGCACTGGCGGAAAGCTGGGACCATCCGGGGCTCCAGGTGGGAAATCCGGAAGAGCCGGTAAAGAAAGTAATGATTTCACTGGATCTTACAGAACAGAATGTGGAAAGGGCCTGCAAAGAAGGAGTGTCCATGATCATTTCCCATCATCCCTTCCTGTTCAAATCTCTCCATAGAATCGATCTATCTACCTACAAGGGCAGGGTTATTGAAAAACTCATCTGCCATCACATCCTTTCCTTTGCAGCCCACACGAATCTGGATACTGCCAGGGAAGGAGTGAATGACGCGCTGGCTGATGCATTGGAACTTACGGAGCGGCAAGGCCTGGTTACGGAAAAAAGAGAAGCCCTCCTGAAGGTGGCGGCGTATGTAGAATTTGTGAAAGCCAGGGAATGTAAGGCCCTCCTGGAAAAGAAATACAAAGGAAGGGCCGGCCATTTCTACCTTTTGGGAGATGCCGATGACAGCAGCCGCATGGGGAAAATGGAATTTAATGCCACTTCTTCCGCCCTGCAGGAAGTTATGGAAGATGTAAGACGTATCTGTGGAGATGTACACTGTGACATATATGAACTGAAAAACGGCGCCTCCTTTGAGTATATGGGCCGTCTGGGTAAACTTCCCCGCCCCATGAAAGGAAAGGAAGCTCTTTTATACATTAAGGAAAAGCTTGGCATCCCGGATCTTCGGTATGCAGGAAATACAGATATCATTGTTCATAAGGTGGCAGTCCTTGGCGGCGCAGGAAGTGAATTTGCCTCCCTTGCCAAAGCCAAAGGGGCGGACCTTTATCTGACGGGGGACCTGAAATATCATGAAGCTCAGGATGCGGCAGCTATGGGTCTTCTTATCGCTGACGGCGGCCACTTTTACACAGAAAGAGTGATTGTACCGAAACTGGCTGAAAGAATCAGGAAAGAAGCGGAAAAAAGGCACTGGGATCTGGAAGTACTGGAAGATACGGGAGCCGAAGATATCTTTTCCCATCTTTGAGGGATATGGCCTGGCGGGCTTGAGGGTTCAGGCGCCTTTCGGCGCGGTCGGGACCGGGACCTGGGCGATGCTTTCCTGTATTCCCGAAGGTTGATGTGCACATCCTGCATAGGAT
>ULXW01032183.1_pt1 | contig 10620 bp, 17 predicted proteins | sample 1961661 | NCBI WGS metagenome assembly ULXW01 (sample SAMEA4835849, study PRJEB28245) | human gut metagenome | biome: gut microbiome; material: fecal sample | place: Denmark | collected 2008 | reverse complement strand
AACTAATTTTTCTTCAATAACTCAAGTTACTATAATATAGATTATCGTAACATGAAAATGTTTGTTTGAAAAAAAAAGACTAGTTTTAACTAGTCTTTTCTTTTTTTTCATCTAATCCAATTAAATAATCACTTGAAACATTAAGATATTTACAGATTTTTTTTAAATGAGTTACTGGCATAATATTAATACCTTTTTCGTATCTAGCATATTGTTGTTGTTTAATTCCTAAATAATCTGCGATTTCTTTTTGCGTTATATTTTTACAATCTCTAATCCATGCCATTTTTTCATTATATTCCATAGTTCCACCTCATTTAAATATTTTATATTTTTTTACAATAAAAGTGTTGACTTTTGAACACATGTGTTGTATAATTAATGCAACAACAGATGTGTTGTGGGAGGTAATTTATTATGAATATTCAAAAATTATTGCTATTAAGAGTATTTTGTTATGACAACTTAAAAAGTGGTGATTTTAAAGTTACATACTTATCAAACCAAGGTAGGGCAATAGTAGAAGATTTAAACGGTGAATGTACTTTATTAGTTGCTAAAGAAAATAATATAGTTGAGTGTTACGTAGATAACTCTAAAAAACCTTTTAGAACTATGCAATTTATTGAAGATTTTTATTTTAAAAATTCTCGTTGTTATTTAGAGTATGGATGGAAACTCATTAAATGATAATCGTTTGGTACAACCAAAACAAAGATTGTTATTATGCTAAGTATGTAATGTTTCATTTACCGCCAGAAATGAAAGTTGGTTATGAAAACAACTGGGGTCATAAGATAGTTTGTATGTTTTATCTTTTAGATAAAAAATTAATTGCTTGTGATTCTTGGGAAGATTATTATTATAATAAATTTACTTTTAAACAAAGATTCTTAAGAAAACTAATAGAGTATTTCGAGAGATTAGAGAGGAAGTGTAGGAAATGAAGAAAGAGTTTAAGGCTACATTAGAAACACGTACTTCAAAAAAAGGTAATCAGTATGAAGTATTAGTAATTAAACTTACTGATAAACTTGAAAAACTTGTGTTTCTTGAACAAGCAGAACTTGAGTTGTTAAAATTAAGTTCAAGTAATTCTTTACCATTTGGTAAGTAGTTTAGTTGTGAAAGGAGGTGAGTTTAGATGGTTTATTTTATGGACGGTGCTACTACTGCTGGGACTGATGGTGTTGTTTCTGCTTTAAAAACTGCTATAACTACTGATGTAATGTTCGAAAATTTAGCAAAATTCATTCCAGTAATAGGCGGTGTAATAATCTTTGCATTTACTTATCGTATTGTTAAAAAGATTGTTGGTGGTGCTCAAAAAGGAAAGGCAAGAGTATAGTATAAAGAAAGAGAGGTTTGTATATATGTTTGATATTGCAATTCAATTTATGGTGCAATTCGTACAATATATACCTTTTTTTATAGTTTTTATATTAGTAATGAACTTAATAAATGAACTTTTGAAATGAGGTGTATTGTATGAGTAAAATTTATGTACCAGATTTAGAAACTTATAAGTGTTTTGTTGTTAAAAATGATTCTACCATTCGTGCTTACAAAGAAATACCTGTTAATAATAGAGATATTTCTTATAGGGATTACTTTTATAATTCTAATTATTTGTATCAAGATGGTGTTCAGTCTTTTAGTTCTTATAGTATTTTACCTGTTTGCTTAGATAGTTCTAATCTAACTGATAATGTTTATTATCGAAATGATTTTGATAAAATATTAATAATCTTTTTCATTTTACTTTTAATTTGTTTTTATTTCCCTTATAAAATTATTTCTCGTTCTTTGGGTAGGTGGTTAAAGATATGAAAAAGAGATTAAAAAAGTTTTTTATTATTTATTTTCTATTTCTTCTTCTTTCTTTTTGTTTAAATCACTTTGTTAGTGCTGATACTGATAGTAATTTAGCAATTCCCCCTTTTTATAATATAAAAGCAAACAACGTTAATCTTCTTAATTCTTCTCAATATAGTGAAAATGCAAATGAAACAACTTTTTATATTAATCTAAATGCTAATGTAGTATATCATAATATTTGGCCTAATTATGCAATTTTGAATAATATTTTTAATAAATATTTAATTGTTGATGTTTGTTCTCTTTGGACTGTTCCTACTCAGTTTTATGCAAACGGAACGGGGTGGAGTTCTGGACAGGTTTATATGAATAATGGGTCGTGTTTTATTGATGGCTATGAGGGAACTTTATCCACTGTTATACTTGGTTGGAATTTTGATATGTTAGATATTTGGGAAGAAAGTTCTACAACTACAACTTATAAAATATCAATGTATAATAATCGAAATAATTTTACTTTTCGATTATATTATCCAAATACTAGGACTATTCGAGTAAATAGTATATATACGAGTAATAATTTACCCTCTAGGGTTACAGATGTTTCAGCAATAACAAAGGAGCAAGAAAAGACTAATCAAAAATTGGATAGTTTAAAAGAAGAACAAAAGAAAACGCAAGATATTATCACAAGTGAAGATTTTAATACTCCTGATTTTTCTGGAATTTCTTGGGCTCCTGATACACCTGTATCTAATTTAGTTTTAATGCCTTTGAATGTTTTAAATCGAATAGTTACTGCTTTTTCAGGTTCTTGTTCTCCTTATAATTTAACTTTTTTTGATAATACTATTTTAACTTTTCCGTGTTTTAATGGTGAATTGTATTTTGGTTCAAATTTATGGTCTACTATAGATTCTTTGATGTGTCTTTTTATGATTTACGAAATAGGAATGTTTGCTGTATCAGCATTTGAGGACTTTACCAGTTTGAGAGATACATATGATAAACTTTATGTTCCTAAACATGCTAAACCGCTTGGCAAACATACGAAAGAGGTGCAATAATATGGCTAAAGTAATATTCAATACATTTTTTAAGATTATTAGTTCTATAGTTACAGCTATTTTAACCCCTGTTAATGCTTTAGTTAATGGTGCATTTCCTGACTTTTCTTTAATGGTTAATAAGTTTACTGCTAGTATAAATACTTTCTTAGGTACAAGTCTTGCTTATTTCTTTAATATTTTACCGCCTACAACTCGTACAGTCATACAGACATATCTTGCTTTACTTGTTGTTTATTATACTATAAGTATTTCATTACATGCTATTTTAAAAGTATATACAATTATACGTAATATAAAAATTTGGTAGGTAATTATGAGTTTGTCAATGAAGAAGAAAGAGCGTAGCGGATAAAAGCGAAGCGATTATGCTTTCTTCGTAATTGATAAACATATAGTACAGACAATTGTTGCGTAGCAACTTTTTAAAAAAATGTATTTATTCATTTTTTTGAAAAGTTTACGAGCCTCACGCTCTTAGTGAAAAAAAGTTTTTGTGTTACTTTTTTCAAAAAGTAACGAAAGAGAGGAGTATTTATGTTACAATTACACGTTGATTTTCCAAGTTTATTTCGGCAGGGTTTACCAAAATTAGATTCGAGGTTCCTTATTGCTTTAATTAACGGTTATCAGGGTTCAGGTAAATCATATTTTGCTATTTATATTTTAGAAAAGTTTTATCCATCAAGTAAAGTTTTTACTAATATACATTCATATAAATCTGATAAGCACGATGTTAATTATTTTCATGATTTGACAGAAATTTATAATAATACTGAAAAAAATTGTATCTTTGTTATAGACGAACTATCTAAAAAATATGTTAAAGATAGTAAGATTGACCGTCCTTTTTATTCTTGGTTACAACAATCTAGGAAAACTAATCGAGTTGTTTTCTTAATTACTCAGGAATATTTACAAGTACCTAATTGGTTGCGTGGTGTTGCGAACGTTTCTTATACTACAAGTAAGTTTATATTTAAAAATATTATGAAAACTTCTTTAGGCACGCCTGTTTTAGATAAAGATACTTGCGAATGGACTTTGAATGTCTTTGGATATTATTTTTACAAAAGAAATAAAATTTATGGTATTAAATATAATACATTTGAATGTATTGATAGTTTATAAAACTTTCTTCGTGGCGACTTTCCTATGTCGCCACGCGGAGAAAGTCGGGGGGCTACTACGACGCCCCCCAATGGGTGCATTGTGAAATGTGAATTAAAATTATTTAGGAGGTAAAAATGTTTAATAAAATATATAATTTTTTAGTTGATTATGAGGATTTAATTAAGTTTATAGGTATTCTTTTTATTTTTCTTCTTTCATGTTTGTTAGTTACTTCTTGGTTTGATAAACAAAATGTACGCGATATTGATATTATAGAGAAAACAAAAGAGTATAAAATTTTTAATTCATGTAAAAAAATTGAAGATAAATATTATTGTTGGGAGGAATAAAAAAATATGAAAAAAGGTAGATATTGGGCATCGGTTGGATATCCTGAATCATTGCCTAAAAATTGGATAGAAAAACTAACTGAAACAGGGTTACAAATTGCAATAAGTCCTTTACATAATATGGACAAGCAACCTGATGGAACTTCTAAAAAAGAACACTATCATATAATTTTTTGTTATGATGGGCCTACAACATTTAAACATGTTAAAGAGTTATGCGAAGAATTAAACATGACTATACCTATTAAGCTTGAGAGAATAAAAGGTATGTATCGTTATCATTTACATCTTGATGACCCTGATAAATATCAATATGATGACAGAGATAGAATTTTACTTGGTGGTTTTGATACTTCAATGGTAAATGAGTTAACATCAACTGAAGTAAATAAAATTTTAAAAGAATTACAAATATTTATTCAAGATAATTCTATTTACGAGTATGCCACTTTAATGGATTTACTTTTAGAGAATGATTTTACAAATATGCATGATGTAGCATTAAGGCATACTATATTCTTAAACACTTATATAACATCAAGAAGAAACTCTAGTTGTAAAAGAAAAGAAGAATAATAACACGAACAAAAAAACTTATGTTACTATAATATATATTATGTTGACTTCTATTTTTGAATAATTATAAGTATATTTAATAAATATTAGTAAATAATATATTTGGAGGTAATATTATGAATAAAAATGAACAAATAAAATGCGATGTCTTCTCATGTATTCATAACTGTGATTGTTGTTGCTCATTAGATTCAATAAAAGTATCATGCAACGGTAACAACGAATATGCATCAAAAAAGGAAACAATATGTGATAGCTTTAAAAAGAAAGATTAATAGTATGTCTATTAATCTTCTTCTTTTATATATTTATTTACTAAATTAACATAATATTCCTTAATTTCTTTTAATTTATCCTTATCCCTTGCTTCAAACCTTAATGTAATATTTGGTCCAGTATTAGATGCTCTAATTAAAGCAAAACCGTCTTCATATAATATTTTAACTCCGTCTATATCAATAAAATTTAATTTATTAAAAATAGCATATTGTTTTACCTTATCAATTATTTTAAATTTAACATTATCACTAACTTCAATTTTAATTTCAGGGGTATTATAATACTTATTAATACCATCTAATAAACTTGATAAAGTCTTATCAGTATGTGATAATATTTCAATAATTCTTAAACTTGCATATATCCCATCATCATATCCTGGAAATTTATCTTGAAAATAAACATGACCAGATAATTCTCCCCCGAATGGTAGTTTCGCACTGACCATTTTTTCTTTAGTATAAGAATTTCCTGTTCTATATATTATTGGTTCAATACCAAGTTTTATCATTTCATCTTCTAGTGCTTTAGAACACTTAACATCAAGCAAACCACGTTTATCTTTTATTTTATTATAGATATCTCTCCATATAATTACCATAAATAAGTCAGTAGGTATATAATTACCCTTTTCATCAACTACCCCTACTCTATCACCATCGCCATCATATGCTACTCCTATATCTGCTTTGGTGTCAATTACCGTATGTTTTAATTCAACTAAATTATCTTCAACACAAGGGTCGGGATGATGATTAGGAAATTCACCATTTGAAACATCATACAAATTAACAAGCTCAATATCCAACTTAGATAATACATCCCTAGCCACGATACTAGTTGTTCCATTACCACAGTCAAAAACTACTTTTAATTGTCTATCACCAAGTTTAATACCTTTAAGAAGTAAATTAATATATTCATCTTTAACTTTTTTCTCAATTAATATCCCATTACCTTTAATAAAATCATTACTTTGAATAACATCAAATAAATGATACACAGATGCCCCAAAAACATTATGAAGTCCATTATAACTGAACTTAAAACCATTATATTCCTTAGGATTATGTGAAGCCGTAATCATCACCCCACATTTAACATTTAAATAATCCCATGCAAAATAATACATTGGCGTAGTAGTAAGGCCAATACTAACAACATCTACCCCTGTTTCTAATATACCCTTTACCAAAGCCTCATACAAACTCACCGAAGACAATCTATTATCATAACCCACAATACACTTCTTTTTATTATATTCTCTTTGTAAAATAGTGCCATAAGCCTTACCTATTAAATAAGCAGTATCTTCATTTAATTCACTATCATATATTCCTCTGATATCATATTCTCTAAATATTTCTTTTTTAATCATTTTATCCTCCTAACTTCTTGGATGATGTTCCAAGTAATCTTTCTTTAAATTCTCATTATTAATATGTAAATATATCCCTGTTGTAGATATATCAGCATGCCCCAGCATCTCTTGAATACTCCTCAAATCTGCTCCATTATTAAGCATGTGTGAAGCAAAAGAATGCCTCAAAGTATGTGGTGATATTGTCTTATTAATTCCTTTTTTATAAGCAATATCTTTAAGTATCTTAAAAAAACCACTTCTACTAATAACCTTCCCATGATTATTTAAAAATAAATAATTATTCTTATTACATTTATTCTTAATTAAATTAGATCTATAATTATCTTTATATATCCTAACCCACTTACTAGCAATTTCCCCAATAGGAACTATCCTCTCTTTGTTCCCCTTACCAGTACACCTAACTACTTCGAGTTCAGTATCGACATCATTTAACTGTAAATTAACAAGTTCACTTACTCTAAGACCTGAAGCATACATAAGTTCTAGCATCGCCTTAGTGCGATAATCAAATGCAGTATGTAACTCTATATCAAGTAAATTATCTACTTCTTCTATCGTTAAAACACTAGGTAAATGTAATCCTTTCTTAGGAGTTTCAATTAAAGAAGTAATATCTTTAGCATTATTTTCTTTCATATTTAATTTACATAAACATTTAATTGAAGTAATATTTCTTAATATACTACTAGTATTAATATTGCTTTTACTTAAAATAGTTAAATAATTATTAATAGTATCAACATCATAAATATTATTACTTTTAATTTTGTCTAAGTACTTAAAATATTTAATAATATCATACATATATGAATTATTAGAATTAACATCAAACTTTTTTACCATCATCAAATAATTTTGAAAATGAGATAATTTATTCTTATAATAATCATTTATTTCTAATTTATCTATGTCTATCATAATATCACATACCCTAAATTAATTGTACCAAATTTCTGGCGAAAAGTCATTATTTTTTAATTAAATAATAGTAAATAAAACTTAATGTGAACGAATGTGAACGAAACAATTAATTTTAGCAATTGACGACAATATTTATTATTATAATTATGATAGAATTAAAGAAAAATTAAAAGGACTGTCTCCTGTGAATTACAGGTTACAATCCTCTAATTAGAAACTATTAATAAACTGTCCAACTTTTGGGGTTCAGTTCATTCAGTTCATCATTCCTATTTAGTCTTTTTAATAATTAAATTAATTATAATTCACCCTTATAAAAATAAATTTTCATTGCATCTTCTTTATATGTAGGTTTTGAAATATCTATATTTAGAAAATTTGATATATAATATATTAAATATTGAGATGAAACTAATAAATCATACTCACATAGTATTTCATCATATCTACTTTCAATTATTAAATTCTCATCTTTTTCTAAATATTCTAATAGTTTTTCCTCGTATAAACTTGTTGTTTTTTGTTTAAAATAAATATTTTTTTTATTACTTAAATGTTCATAGTTAATAAATCTTCCGTGTGAAAAATTTTTCTTTTCATGAATTAAACAATTATATATACCAGATTCAATTATTTTACTTTCTAAATCACTACAAGCACATTCAGTAAAATCTCCTGTAAAAATATTAAAACTATTTCCTTCTTTTAAAAATTCTTTTAGCATCTTTTTATTTTCTTTAAAATAATTACCAAAGTAATTTTTCCAATAATTTATACTATCACTAATAAACTCTTCAATATCATTTCTTAATTTCTTTTCAAAATATAATTTTAAAAATATACTTGCTGGCGCTAAAGCACCTTCAAATGAAAGAAATCCCCTTTCTTTTCCTTTATTAGTACCTGTTCGATATGAAATAACATTATTTTTAGATATTCCCGTTTTTGTTACAACTTTTTGTAATTCACCTTTTGTAATAATATATTTATTATTAAGAATTTTACTTGTACCGACAAGTAAATCATTTGTAGTTCCAGAATAAGAAAACAAAAATACTGAATCAACACCTTTATTATTTCTATAATATACTTCTCTAGGAAATAAAACATTTGTATTTATTCCATATAAATAATTTATAAGTTTAGATGCAAATTTTGCTCCAGCAAAAGATCCCCCAGTTCCTACAAAAATACTATTATTTAAACTATTAAAATCTATTTTAACTAACTTATCATAAGCATTGCTATTAATAGCATTAATTATTCTAGTTTCTAAGTTATTGATATTTATATTACATCTTTTTATTTGCTTTCTTAATGCAATATCAAAATTACTGCAAGTACAAGTATTTTTCACTTTTTTTATTCTATATAAATTTTGTATATGTCCTCGTGCACCAAACTTTTTTACAACCTTTTTTGTAAGTTTAGTAGATTTCTCGAAAGTTACATCTATAAATTTAGAATCAATAGTAAAATCATTCTCTATATATTCACTAATAAATACTGAAAAAAACGCATCACCAGCTCCTGTTGGGTCAATTTCTATCTCTGGATTATTTAACTCTTTATTAACTTTATTATTGTCAAATACAAAATCAGAACCTTTTTTTCCTCTAGTAACTATTATCATTTTAGGATGTAGTATATTATATAAATCTTCTATTGATTTAATAGAAAATCTATTTTTCAAATATTTTTCAACTCGTTCATTTAAATTTATAATATCAAATTTATTTTTAATTTTTTCTAATATTTCATTATCACTATAATCATCTAATTCAAAATACTGTCCTAAATCTAACATTTTTCTATTATCGCAATTATCTATAATAATTTGATTTTTCTTATTTAAATTATCAAAAATCAAAACATCATCAGTGTTAATTTGTTTCAAAATATCGTTTGGTTCTATTTTACTTTCTTCATACCATCTTTTTATATTACAAACAGGGCATCTTTTTTTTGAAGTAAACTCTAATTTACCATTTAATTCTTGATATGAAACGTGAAAACAACGTGTGTTTACATTTTTAATTATTTTTACATTATCAATGTTTGTCCCAACTTCCTTTAGGCTATTAATTGCTATAGTACCTGCCATATCATCACCACATACACCACAAACAGATGTTTCTAAGCCTAATTTAGCAATATTAGCAATTATATTATGAGAAGTCATTCCACCATTTAATCCTACTAATTTGCCATTTTTATAATAAAAATCTGTTACCAAATCTCCAATACTAATTATTCTCATTTATTCACCTACTTAAATATTCTTTTCTAACCACTCATACAAATAATTATCTTTAAACGCATGAGAAGTTAAAAAATGATTATCATTTTCTATAATTTTTAATTCTATATTTTTTGAATCAACATTTTTAAGTTTATTATAAGCTTGTATACTTTCATTAACATCAATTATGTCATCATCACTTCCGTGATATATTAAAATTGCTTTTTCCCTTAATGGTAATAAAGTTTTATCAATTGGTAGCATTATACCGCCAGATACAGATACTATACCTTTAAATAGCTCAGGTCTAGACATAATATAATTCCAAGCACCAAATGCTCCCATACTACATCCTAAAATACATACTCTATTTTTATCATATTTATATTCTTTATAAACTTCTTCTAAAATTTTTTCTACTTCCCTTAAATGATAATCCCAAAAATTATTATCAGTACATTGTGGTGCAACAACAATATAAGGTATATCAAACTTATTCATATATTTTGGCAAAGCATATTTCTCTACATCTTCTACTCTATTACCTCTTTCTCCAATACCATGTAAAAATAATAACAATGGCAAATTATTAACTTTTCCTTTTGGAGAATAAACAATATAATTCATATTACAAAAATTACTATCACTAAGTTTACAATATTTTTTTAACATACATTCTACCTTACCTCAAATTAATTGTATCAAAAAAAATATAAAAAGTCATTATTTTTTAATTAAATTATAACAAACAAAACTTAATGTGAACGAATCAACTTAAATTTCTAAAACAAGTGCGTATAAAATGTTAAACAAAAACATTATTAGCAAAAAAGGAAATGGTAAAAACACTTGTTATATCCTAAAATA
>ULXW01010698.1_pt1 | contig 10640 bp, 7 predicted proteins | sample 1961661 | NCBI WGS metagenome assembly ULXW01 (sample SAMEA4835849, study PRJEB28245) | human gut metagenome | biome: gut microbiome; material: fecal sample | place: Denmark | collected 2008 | reverse complement strand
ACGAGCCGATGGAAACCTACGCAGCGTATGCAAAAGAAAAGACAATCGTTGAAAAAAGTACGAGCGGTGGAGTTTTTGCGGTTGTAGCTGCGACTGTTTTAAAAGATGGTGGTGTGGTATTTGGTGTAGAGATGACGGACGAGGGAATCGTCAGAACCTGTGCCATCGAGAAAACAGAAAATCTTTATAAACTGCAGGGCAGTAAATATGTTCAGGCAAATACAAGAACCGCTTATGAGCAGGTTAGAGAATATTTACAACGAGATAAGATAGTACTGTTTAGCGGTACACCGTGCCAAGTTGCTGGATTGTATGCGTATCTGGGAAAAGAACACAAGAACCTGTATACGGTCGAAGTTGTGTGCCATGGTGTTCCCAGTCAAGAATTGTTTGATTGGTATAGAGCATGGCTTGCAAAAAAATTAAAGAGCAAAATTGTGAATTGGTCTTTCCGCAATAAAGAAAAGGAGGGGTGGGCACAAATCGATAAACTGGAACTTTCTGACCGAGTTATATACAGAAGAGAACGGTTAGATCCCTATACATATACTTATTTGAAAGGCTATTCTCTGAGGGAAAGCTGTTATAACTGTCAATATTGCTGTTCGAAGCGATGCGCAGATATCACAGTGGGGGATTATTGGGGGATTTCCATTCATCATCCAGAGTTCAATAATGTATGTGGAGTAAGTTTATTGCTTATCAATACTGAAAAAGGACGTATAATTCTGGACAGGATTAAAGAAGAAGTGAAGTTGCTCCCATCCAATTATGAATTTATGAAGATGCATAACAGCGGGTTAGTAGACAGTTTTCCAAGACCTTTCCAGAGGGAGATGTTTTATAGAGATTTCAAGAGGAAAACGATGGATGCATTTGTAAGGCAAAATATGAAGGTGCCACCTAATGTCCGGGAAATCATACGGCAGTATGTTCCTAAGAAAGTCAGAAGTGTAGTTAAAAATAAAAAAGGTTGAGTATTATTTTATGAAAATTCTGCATATAACATATGGATTTAATGGCGGTGGAGTGGGATTTGTCATTGCTAATTATTGCACAAACCGACCAATGCCGGGTATCGAATTTGATATCGTCGGAGAAAGCATCGGAAAACCGCATCTTTTACAAGAAAGATTTGAAAAAGCTGGTTTCCACACGTTTTATGTAACGCCCAAAAAGGAAAACATCCTAAAAAATATTATGGAGATGTACTATATTATTCAACGGGGGCGATATGATGCTGTGCATGTCCACTTTGAGGAATGGTCATTTTTATATTTGTGGATTGCTAAAATATGTGGGGTAAAAATACGAATTTGTCACGCCCATATGGCATATATGACCGGTGCGACAACGAAACCATATTATAAATTATTCCGTAAAATGCTTAATAGATTTGCTACGTTGCGGTTGGCATGCTCCAAAGATGCTGGAGAGCATTTATTTGGAAACAACCCTTATACGGTGCTAAACAATGCTATTGAAGCGGAAAAATATGTATTTGATCCGGAGAAAAGGATACAAATCCGAAAAAAGTTAGATCTAGTGGACAAGTATGTTGTTGGTGTGGTCGGACGCCTGTCCTATCAGAAGAATCCACAATTTACGGTTGAGATTTTTGAAAAAATAAAGGAAGTTAAATCACAGGCAGTGCTAATGTTTATAGGCCAGGGAGAACTTGAAGAGGATGTTCGCAACCTTGTGAATGCAAAAAAACTGCAGGAAAACGTTTTATTCTTGGGATTACGTACAGATGTACCGGCTTTGCTTCAAGCAATGGATGTTTTTGTGTTACCATCTCGATTTGAAGGGCTGGGAATTGTATACATTGAAGCTCAAGCGGCAGGTCTAAAAACATTTGCTACAGCTGAAGTAGTACCGCAGGAGGCGTGCATCTCCGAAAAATTATTTACGTATCTTCCTAGAAATGCCTCTGCGAAGCAATGGGCAGATACTATTTTGGCAACAGATATAAGCCATAGAGAAAACACCTTAAAATTGATTCAGAACAATGGGTATGATATTATGATTGAGTGCCAAAAGTTGTACAGAATATATATAGAAGCATTAGGAGGAGTGTATGAAAGCATTTCATAACAAATGGTTCGTATTCTTTTCAATGATGTTTCTATTTAAACCGGGAATATTGTCAGGAATGTCATCACTAGGAGCCATTGATTCGCTATTTGATATTATGCGGATTTTACTCTGTTTTGTATGCGGTTTATTACTGATAAAAAGTACAATACTGATAAACAGGGTTTCAATTGTGTTAGGGTTAATTGCTTGCAATGAAGTGTGGAAAATTCTGTCATCATTCATGAACGGAATCTCATATGCAGATTGGGGAGCAACATTAAACGTATTTGGCATTAGTATATTCACTTATCTTTCACTGAAACAAAACCCTAAAGCATTTTTTGAAGGTGGAAGTTTGCTGCTTGGCAGTTATGCTGTTATTAATACTTTGACTGTTTTTTTGTTTCCAAATGGAATGTATGCTTCTTCTATGTATACAATGAATTTCTTCTTGAGTTATAGAACAGCGTGGTTTATTTTCTATCTGGAAGCTGCATTTTTATGTTTGTTGAATAATGAGCTGTATCCATCAAAAAAAGCAAAGAAATGGCTGGTGTTCGTCCTTTTGTGCGAATATTTATCAATGATAAAAGTATGGACAGCTACAGGGTTGTTTTGCATCACATTAGGATTGCTATTAGTTTATTTGTGGAAGAAAAAAAGAATTCCCTTCTTTTCCGTGAAGGTAATCATTATTGTTGAAATAATTCTCTGCGCTATAATTGTTGTATTTCACATGCAAGAAAAATTTTCGTTTATAATTGTTGAAATATTAAAAAAAGATATTACTTTTTCTCAAAGAGTACGTATATGGAACAATGCTCTTGATGCTGTTTTAAAATCGTTGAAATCGCTATGGATTGGATACGGTGCAATGAACACTTCTAGAGCTGTTAGCATTCTTGGATATGGTGTGAATCATGCACATTGCTATTATCTAAATACTACGCTGTATTATGGCATCGTGGGACTTGGCTTAGGTTTATATACAATATATTATGCTTTTTCTGGACAAACAAAAAATAAAATAGAGCAATCGGTTGAATTTGTTAATTTGGGGATGCTAATTTCACTTATGACGGCATTCCAAGTTGAATCCATGATGAGCATTGGGTATTATTTGTGTATGATGTATATTGTTGCAGCATATCTTAATTCAAAGAAACAACTGTTAATAACTTTTTGATTTGAGGAAATTAGAAACATGGAAAAAAAGGTAACAGCAGCGTTTGGTTGGAAGTTTTTTGAACGGATATCTGTACAAGGAACAAACTTTCTGGTAACACTTTTACTTGCAAGACTTCTTACACCATCAGATTATGGAACGGTGTCGATTGTGACGATTTTTATCGCACTAGCCACAACATTTGTTCAGGGGGGATTTAATACTGCACTTATTCAAAAAAAAGATGTCGATGGAAATGATTATCTCACGATTCTTGCGTTTTCCGAATTTGTTGCAATGATATTGTATTTTGTGATATATGTGACGGCACCATTTATTGGAAGATGCTATAATTCTGTGGAATTATGCAGTCTTCTGCGGGTGATGGCCATTGTTCTTTTTCCTGGGGCATTCAATTCCATTCAAGTTGCCTATGTGACTAGAGATCTACGTTTTAAAGTTTTAACAGTGTCAAGTTTTATGTCTGCGTTAATTGCAGCTGCAGTTGGCATTGGTTTGGCAGTTGCAGGTTTTGGTGCATGGGCGTTGGTTATCCAACAGTTGGTAAATCAAACAGCAACATGCTTTATAACATATTGCATCGTTCGGTGGATACCACAAGGCAAGCTGTCCATTCAAAGCCTGAGAAACCTCTTACCATTTGGGGCAAAAGTTTTTGCGTCAAATTTTATTGTTTCTTTGTTTTTGGATATTAGAAGTTTACTCATTGGTCAGATATATTCGTCAGAAGCACTTGGCTTTTTTAATCGTGGAAAGCAGTTTCCACAAGCTGTTATGGAAAGTATCAATGGCACAATACAAACTGTGCTTCTTCCGGTCTATTCGCAAAAACAGGATTCTGTAAGCAGTGTTACGAAGATGGTTTCTAAAACTGTGAGAATGTCTAGTTTTCTGCTGTTTCCGATGATGGTTGGTCTTGCAGCTGTTGCTGAACCGCTGGTAGCATTACTCTTGACAGATAAGTGGCTAGAGTGCGTTCCGTATCTACAGATTTTTGCGATTGGATATCTGTTTCAGGCTATACAACTGGCTATCATTCAGGCTATTAAGGCGATAGGAGACAGTGGTACGCCATTAAAGTTGGAAATAATCAAAAAATGCGTTGAATTGTTTTTTCTGGTTGTAACGATAAAGAAAGGTGTACTTATTTTTGCGTCATCTTTGCTGCTTTGTAGTGCTATTTCTCATTTGCTAAATATGATTGCAGCTAGAAAAATTTTGAAATATGCGATTAAACAACAAATTGCAGATGTTTTACCTGCTACTTCATTTTCTGTTGTTATGGCCATTTGCGTCAAGAGTGTTATTCGAATTCTAGATGGTGAATTGGTTAGTCTTTTGGGCGGAATTGGAATAGGGATGGTTGTATATCTTCTTTTGTGTGTTTTATTTCATGTTCCAGAATTGGAATTGATAAAAAAATCTATGTCTAGAATAATGCGGTACTCTCCGTCGAATAGACAGGAAAAATAATATAAGATTTTAGGGCTGTTGTAAAATAGCCCTAAAAAATGAGATAGGCTTCCCCAAAATGGGGTGTTTATGCTAACAATAGCATTGTGTTTCCTTTTTGCCACTGTTTATAATATTACTCAAAATATTCAAATTATTAAAAAAATGCGTGTGAGAACCTGTCCACATAGGATCAAAATCTACGCAAAAGCGTGTGGATATGCGAAATAATACACATAATTTCAGCGTGAACAGCTTTTATCTCATAGTCTTTTGAAAGGCGACGTGAACCCTGAAACCATGGGTTCTGAAAATCAAACCGTGTAAACGCAATAATCGCCAAAATTCTGACCATACTAAAGATGCAGTCCAAACAGGGCAACGCTGAGAAGCGACCCGACGCAGACTGCGGAATAAAACGGTGAAGAGCAGTGACAGAAATGTTGCTGCTTTTCTTTATCTTCACCGGATATTCCCAAAGCGGATAAACCTCAAGGGAGTATAGCCTTGTTCCAAGGCTTGGGTGGAACCCTCATCAGCCGTTAGGCTGCAAACCTGTCCTCAAAGAAAATCGCAAGCTGAGAATACGCAAGTCCCCAGTCACGAACTGGCATTGTCCACTTCTTTGAAATCTCTTTTACGCTCATAAAAATGATTTTTCTGATCGAATCATCAGTTGGAAAAATTGCCTTGGATTTGGTGAATTTTCTGACCATTCTGTGGTAGCTTTCAACTGCATTCGTTGTATATATTATCTTCCTTATCTCCTGCGGGTATTCAAAAAAAACAGTCAGTTCAGACTAGTTTTTATCCCAGGATTTTAAGATGTTGGGATACTTTTTATTCCATTTTTCACGAAACTCTTCCTTTGCATATTCTGCATCGTCAAGATTGACCGCACCATAGATCTTTTTAAGGTCTGCACACACTGCTTTTCTGTCTTTGTAGGGTACAAATTTGCAGCTGTTTCTTATCTGATGAACGATACAGAGCTGATTTTTTGTTCTTGGAAATATTGCATTTATTGCGTCACAAAGTCCTGTCAAATTGTCTGTGACATCATCTTCCGAATGGAAGCTGGCTATGAAAATGTCCGTAACAGCGTTGTTACGATAAAGATACAAATATTTCTCGCTTATCCGAGCCACTATTTCCGATGGCTAGGATTCTTCTTTTTAAGCATCTATCCTGCCAATAAAATTGTAATAAATATCAAGCTGAACAACACGTTTTCCGCTTGACTTATCGGGAGCATGAATAACGATTTTCCGAATAAAATCATGCAGTATCTCTGTCGAAAGCTCTGTCAGCTTCGTGTACTTTTTCGCAACGGCAACAAACCGTCTGATATTATCCTGCTCGGTCTTATCATTATTAAGGCTTGCGGAAATGTTCTTGATAGTATCAGCAAGTTCTGCCTGTTCAGCTTCGTATGAAGCCGACATTTTCGCAAAACGTTCATCGGAAATTTTGCCGTTTACGTTATCCTCATATAAACGGTTGAACATTCTATCAAGCTCGCCATACCTTTTCTGTGCAGTAGCAAGCTCCTTTTTCTGCTTTGCTGCCTGCTTGCGTGATGCCGTTTCGTTGTTCTTTGATAACAATTCCACAAGAGCTTTTTCATCACAATTTGCTGTACGGATAATTTCATTTAATTCCACAAGTATCAACTCGCTTATTACAGTTTCTTTGATATAATGCGTTGTGCAGTCATCCTTTGTAGCGTGGTATGAATATGTACCACACTGAAAGTAGCTCTGAGCCGGCTTTGCTTCTTTGTAATTGTAATTAAGTTTTCCGCCGCATTCGGCACAATAAAGAAGTCCCGAAAACATATTTGTTTTCCCGGAATTATTACGCCTGCGTTTTGAGCTTCGTATTTTCTGAACAGAATTCCATTCGTCCTGTGTGATTATAGGTTCGTGAGTATTATAAAATATCCTCTGATCCTCAACAGGATTTTTTATTACCTTATGGCTCTTGTACGATTTTCTTTTACACTTGAAATTAGTAGTATGACCAAGGTAATCTTTACGTTCAAGAATTTCTGTAACGCAGGTTGAATTCCAACCATATGGATTTTTTCCTAGATTTGTTCTGCGGCACATACCAATATTATTAATGTGGTACGAGGGACAAAGCACTTTTTCATCGGACAATACTGCGGCGATCTGATACGGACCCATTCCCGACAAGCACATCCGGTAAATTCGCTGAACGATCGGTGCAGCTTCTTCATCAATGACAAGGTGCTTGGAATCAAGCGGATCCTTCTTGTAACCGTAAACAGGAACAGAAGCTATTCTTTCTCCTGCATTGCCCTTTGCCTTCCAGACTGCACGGATTTTTCTCGATGTGTCCTTTGCATAAAACTCATTGAACAGGTTGCGTATCGGAGTAAAATCGTTATCCTCACGCTCGCTGTCAACACCATCGTTTATAGCAATAAAATGCACATCAAATTCGGCAAACATTACTTCGGTGTAATAACCTACCTTGAGATAATCTCTGCCGAAACGGGACATATCCTTGACAATTACTGTACCGACTTCACCGCTTTCAACATCGGCTATCATATTCTTGAAGCCCTCACGCTCAAAAGTTGTTCCGCTGATGCCGTCATCAACATAAAAGCGATAATTTGTAAACCCGTGCTTTACCGCATAATCGGAAAGTATCTGCTTCTGATTGATAATGCTGTTGGAGTCACCCTGCAATTCGTCATCGTGGCTGAGCCTGCAATAAAGAGCTGTAACTTTATCATTATTTGACTGTCTTATCATTTTTACCTTACCTTTCCGACAGTCAGAACGTTATAATTATTATACCATAATCATTCTGAGTTGTCCATATTTTTACGCAATATCTTTGTTTAACTCTCTGACAGCAAGACGTTCAACTATATCATTAACCGAAGATTTGCTGTTTTCGTCAAAGAAAGAAATGACGATATAGATAGTATTTCCAATAATATATTCTTTGGTCTTGTCGGGAATCCTTTCGCCGGAGGTCTGCTCAATTGTTTCCTGATTTTTCTTTTTCATTATGTTGCTCCTTTCTACTAAACAAAAAAAGAGAACAAAGAAACAAATCCGCAGATTTGCTCTTAGCTCTCTTTCGCTGTTCCGCCCCGCTCCTTTGGGACGCCGTTATTCAATTTTTGAAAATGCCGGTTGCATTTTTTTGACTGATCTTAAATGTTTAACTATATCATACTATACAAATTTGCTTTTGTCAAGAGCTTTCGGAAAATTTCCTTAACTTTTTTGATTAGGAACATTGATTACTTTTTGAAAATATGGTAAAATCAAAATATAGAAAAATCTCGGGAGGGTTATTATGACCATAGGAGAAAAAATCAAAAACGCAAGAAATCTTCGAGGACTTACTCAGAAGGAACTTGGAATTAAACTCGGCTTCGATGAAAAATCTGCTGATGTTCGTGTGGCTCAATATGAAAGCGGCACAAGAACGCCAAAGTCGGAATTGCTGTCGGAGATAGCTGCTGTACTTGACGTAAATATCAATTCTCTGAAAAATCCGTCTTTGGAAAATACGGAAACTTTCATTCATTTGCTTTTTGACTTGGAGCAGGAATCGAAGAAATTGCACACCAACAATTTCTCAATAATCACCGTTTCCGATGAACTTGGCAATCCGAAGCCTGCGATCCAATTTCACAATCATCTGCTGAACGAGTTTCTTGCAGAGTGGCAGCTTCGCAGAAAAGAGCTGAGTGAAAAAATCATCACCGAGGAAGAATATGCGGAATGGATGATGAACTTTCCTGCAACTTCCGATGAGTGCGGTAAAAGTGAGCCTATCAAAAAGTGGAGAAAATGAGTTTCAACCCGGTTGAATAGGATTTGTGATGAAGATATCCGCAAGCGTTGAAAAGTCATATGACTTTTGGGCTGAAAGCTCGCAAGCGTGGAAAAGGTATATACCTTTTCGGAAACACTCGCAAGCGAAGAAAAAATGTACAGTTTTCATTTCGGATAGCGGTATTAGGCATTATGCTTGCAGAACAGCAAGCGTAGAAAGGACGGTTGTCCTTTCGTTGACGATGGTAGCACATCAACATTTTGAAAAGTTTTATATTTTCAAAAATCTCATTTTCGGGTGTTAGGGGCAAACAGCCCCTAACAAGCTGTCAGCGGAGCTTGACGGGAAAAGGTGTACCTTTTCTGCACTTGCGACATTCTGCCTGCCGCTTTTTTCAACCTTTTTAATGCAATGCGTTTACTCCTTTTACGACAAAAGATTTGCAATTTCCTTAACTATGCCCATATTGGCGGTTTTCTCTATAACGGGAAAATGTATTGAGTCTTTCTGCTGTTTTTTCAATTATGATAAAGGATATATCAGTAAAACGATTTATGCATTTTTACTCTTCAGAGATTCAGAATTTTTCAGTATATCCTGAGATTCTAACCACGTTTCCGTAATTGCATTTTACCCATTAATGAATTTGACACGTACAATAAATTGTGGTATAATTGACGAAAATAATGATATGGTTATTTTCGTCAATAAATGGAGTGTGAATGTAATGTCAATTATCAAAATCACTGATACAAAAAAGTTAGCATTACCTAAAGGACCCGTTTCATCGAATACTTTATCAGAATTCAAAACTGCCTTGAATTCGTATATATCCAAAATAAATATTGCAGTTTCTCATAATGAAAACGAAGAACATATTAAGAATATCATAAATGATTTTTTGCGTATGTCGTTTTATTCTGACAGCCGATTTTCAATAAATACAGATGGGAATATCGATAGTACAATAAAAGAAAATGGTAACTTGCTTGCAATCATTGAAGCCAAAGCTCCTCAGAATAAGGCAGAAATGATTTCAGAACAAAATATAAATAAAAAGGCATTATGGGAAGCTGTATATTATTATCTTGAAAAAACCATTGATGTTTCAAACTCTAAAGCAATGGTATCAACCCAGGCAGAAGTGCGCCGTCTGATAATAACAGATGGCTTAAAATGGTTTCTGATTGACTCCGCAGCAGTTCATAAGATAGTTGACGGAGGAATTGAAAGACGTTTCTGGATGTATAAAAATAGTAAACTGTCATACTGTAATGATACAGCAGCCTTTTATGAAGAATTAAAACAGCATTTTGATAAAATGAATATTTCTGAAGAATTGGAATACATCTATTTTGATATAACTGAATGCATTTCAAAAAAGCAGGGTTTATCCAACCTATATAAAATACTCTCTGAAAGCTATTTGCTGAAAAACACTCCTCATATAAATTATGAACCTCATTCTCTGAATAACAATTTCTATCACGAACTGTTGTATATAATGGGATTGCAGGAAAAGACACAGGATAATAGGCTTGTTGTTGAAATAGATTCTACAATAAAGAATTCACTTGCGGATCAGGTATATCATTTGCTTAAAGATAAAGAGGTTGATGATAACAAGATCAATGAGTTGACCTTTGAAATAGTTATCATTTGGATAAATAGGCTTCTGTTTATAAAATTATTTGAGGGACAGCTGATTTCATTTAATGAGGATACTCCTGAATATCATATTATTTCTCATGACAAGATAACCAGCTTTGATGATTTACAGAACCTGTTCTTTGATATTTTGGGAACAAAGAATAGAGCTGAATCCGCATTTCAGGATAATTTCAATAAGGTTCCTTATCTCAATAGTTCTCTTTTTGAAAGAAATCCTCTTGAAAACGAATATGTACATATACGATATCTACATAATGCTCCGGTTGACAGAAAGCCGAAATCTGTTTTAGGCAATAAAGCTCCCAAAAAGATCCCGTTGCTTGAATACATTATCGATTTCCTTAACAGCTATAACTTTGCTTCTAATATTGATGCTGACAGCTATACTAGAGCGTATCTGAAAAGAAAAAGTTGCACAAAAAGC
>ULXW01031559.1_pt1 | contig 10771 bp, 10 predicted proteins | sample 1961661 | NCBI WGS metagenome assembly ULXW01 (sample SAMEA4835849, study PRJEB28245) | human gut metagenome | biome: gut microbiome; material: fecal sample | place: Denmark | collected 2008 | reverse complement strand
GTGTTCGACAAGACCGGCACCCTGACCCAGGGCACCTTTAAGGTGACCGGCATCCACCCCGCAGAGGGCACCACGGAGCAGCAGCTTCTGGAAGCCGCCGCACTGGCCGAGAGCTGGTCCAAGCACCCCATCTCCCTGAGCATCAAGAACGCTTATGGCAAGGAGATCGACGCCAACCGCGTCACCGATGTGCAGGAGCTGGGCGGCCACGGCGTGACCGCGAAGGTGGACGGCAAGACCGTCGCCGCCGGCAACGCCCGCCTGATGGCAAAGCTGAACCTCTCCGCCCCCGAAGTCACCGAGCCGGGCACCATCGTCCATGTTGCCATTGAGGGCAAGTACGCCGGTTACCTCCTCATCGCCGACGTGGTCAAGCCCCACAGCGCACAGGCCATCAAGGGCCTGAAGGCGGCGGGCGTCCGCAAGACGGTCATGCTGACCGGCGACGCCGAGCCGGTGGCCAAGGCCGTTGCTTCCGACCTCGGTCTGGACGAGTACCACGCCGGTCTGCTGCCCGGCGACAAGGTGGACCAGATCGAAAAGCTCCTCGCCGCCAAGGGTCCGAAGGAAAACCTCGCCTTCGTGGGCGACGGCATCAACGATGCGCCCGTTCTGTCCCGTGCCGACATCGGCATCGCAATGGGTGCTCTCGGTTCGGACGCCGCCATCGAGGCCGCCGACATCGTCCTGATGGACGACGACCCGGCCAAGATCGCCCTCGCCATGAGCATCGCCCGCCGCACCCTCCGCATCGTGTACGAGAACATCGTCTTTGCGCTGGCCATCAAGTTCGCGTGCCTCGTCCTCGGCGCACTGGGTCTGGCAAGCATGTGGACCGCCATCTTCGCCGATGTCGGCGTCATGGTGCTGGCCGTCCTCAACGCCACCCGCGCCCTCTACACCAAGGACCTCGCCCGCAAGAACGAGCGATGACCCCGTAACCATTCAAACGCCCTAGGACTTCCCCGCTTCGGCGGCTGTCCTAGGGCGTTTTTGCGGCAAAGAATCTTTTTTCGGAAAAATCTTGCAATGTCCGCAGATTCTGCTATACTACTACCAAACTAGGGGGTTAGTGTATATGAAAGATTCCGAGATCGCATCGCAGCCCACCGGCACCGTGCTCCGGGCGCTGAAAGCAGCCGCCCCCCAGACGGTGCCGGTGTTTGCCGGGTATCTCGTGCTGGGCATAGGGTACGGCATTTACGTGCAGTCACTGGGGCTGCCGGTCTGGATGCCCATGCTGATGGGCACCGTCGTCTACGGCGGCTCGCTGGAGTTCGTGCTGGCAAGCCTTTTGCTGGGGGCTTTTTCGCCGCTGTCGGCCTTCCTGATGGCCTTGATGATCCAAGCGCGGCATCTGTTCTACGGCCTTGCCATGCTGGAGCGGTACAAGGGCTACGGGCTGCGCAGCTTTTATATGATCTACGCCATGAGCGACGAGACCTTCTCCATCACCTGCTCCGCCGAACCGCCGGAAGGGGTGGACCGGGGCTGGTTCATGTTCTTCATCACCCTGCTGGACCAGATCTACTGGGTCGCCAGCGCGGGTCTCGGCGCAGTGGTGGGCTCGGTTCTGCCCTTCAGCACCGAGGGTGTGGACTTCGTGATGACAGCCATGTTCGTCGTCATCTTCCTGAACCAGTGGGAGAAGGAAAAGCAGCACATCAGCGCCCTCATCGGCATTCTGGTGCCGCTGGTCTGCCTTGTGGTGTTCGGCTCCGGCAGCTTCCTTCTGCCCGCTATGGCGTGCATTTTGGTGCTTCTGCTGGCGCTGCGCAAGCCCATTGAGAAGGCTGAAGCCGCCCACGGCAAAACGGAGGTGCACTCATGACCACACTGCAAATGGGCATCACCATCGCGATGTGCACGGCGGCGACTATGCTCACCCGCTTTCTGCCCTTTCTGATCTTCTCATCCAAGGACCAGCAGCCGCCGGAGGTGGTGCGGTATCTGGGCCGCGTCCTGCCCGCCGCCATCTTCGGGATGCTCATCGTCTACTGCCTGAAGGGCGTGACCCCCTTCGCGGGGAGCCATGGCATCCCGGAGGCCATGGCCATTGCGGCGACCATCGCGCTCCACAAGTGGAAGCACCAGACCCTCGTCTCCATTGCGGGGGGCACGGTCTGCTATGTGCTGCTGGTGCAGCTGGTGTTCTGATACGCAAAGAGGGGCTGTTGTGATTACAGCACGATGAAGGTGCAGGTGGCTGCGGGCAGGGTCAGTTCCCCAGCCTTGGCCGCCACGGGAGCCATCTCCGGCAGAGCGTTGCCCTCGCCCAGAACCAGAGCCTTGCCGTTGCAGAGCATGGTCTCGGCACGAAGGGTCTCGGCGGAGAGCTGATACACCTCGGCGTCCTTCGGCAGGGCGACAGTGGTGGTGTCGGTCCGGCTGTTGTTGATGATGAGGTAGGCCTTGCCGGGCTTGCCGTCGGCGCGGGAATGAGCGTAGACGTGGGCACCCTCCCGGATGGGTTCGGCGGTGTCGTAAGCAGTGTTGCCCATCAGGCGGTGCCACAGCAGCACGGCAAAGTAATTGGGGCGGGGGTCGAAGCTGCCGTGGCTCAGGAAACCATAATCGCTGGATGCCAGCGTGTTGTGGAAGATGATGCCCTTGGTCACGGTGCAGAATGCCCCCAGCTCGTTGAGGGTACGGAAAACATCCAGATAGGTGGAAGCCCATGTGGTGCCGCCGCCCCCGGCATCGCCGGATTCCGTGACCCAGATCTCACCGCCGGGGCAGTAGATGTCCCGCTTCTTGGTGTGGTACTGGATCATGCTTCGGGCAACGTCCAGATAATCCTCGCTGGTGGCCCGGTCCGGCAGCCAGTAGGAGTTGGGCATCATGGCTCTCAGCCGCTCGGCTACGCCGTTGTAATAATGGTAGCTGTACACGTCCAGCTTTTCCTGCATCTCCTTCAGCAGAACTTCCAGCGGCACATTCTTCAAAAAGCTGTTGCTGCCCCCGGCCGACTCATAAGCGGGGTCGCTGTTGGAGGTGCCCTCCGAAGTGCTGGTACCCACGAAAAGGCAGTCGGGGTAATTTTCCCGCAGCCAGCGGGCAAAGATATCCTGATTTTTGGCATACAGCTCCGGGGTGTAGCCCTTGGGGCAGCCGGACATTTCCAGCAGGTTGGGCTCGTTGACGAACTCCACCGCGTCAATGGGCTTGCCGTACTCTTTGCTCAGGGCAAAGATCTGCTGGGCCTGACTGGGGTTCCACGGCTCGTCCGCATGGTGCAGGCCCTCGCAGTCGGCCACGGAGATCAGCAGCTTTGCGCCCATCGCCTTGCAGAAATCCAGCACTCCCACCCACTGCTGGCGGTTCAGGACAGCGCCGTAGCCCTCCGGCACCTTGCCGCCGGTATGGCCGTCGAAATCGTAGTAGGTCTTGGTGGCCCAGCTGCCGGAGACCCGGACCCACGAGGGGCCGATCTCTTTGGCCAGCGTCCGCAGCTTCTCATCGTAGAGGTCGATGGGGTCATAATACTGCATCAGCCCGCCCTCGGCGAAGATATTGGCGTTGAGGCCGCCCTTCATTTCAAAGGGCGCCGTGCCCGCGATCTGTTCCGGGGTGTAGGCTTTCCAGAAGGTGCCGCCGGTGACTTCCGCCATCTCGACGTCGTAAGATACCAGCCGCTCATTGCCAACGTGCAGCTCACGCAGGGCTTCGGGGTCCAGCTTCACGAATTGTGCCATAGTGATTCTCCTTTTCATTTTTTCTGAATTCAGAATAGCACAGCCCCCGAAGCTTCCATGAGGAAGATTTCGTGGAAAAATCGTATTATTTTGAAGTGTTTTCCCACAGCTCAGAACCCAACCCCCAATTTTACGATAATAAGTTGACATTTTGCATTTTCAGCCGTATACTATAGGTACAGGGAAACCTGTGAAGACCGTCTCGTAGAACGCGAGCTGAAAGAAAGTTCACTGAGAAGATTTGGTCGTAGAGCGCGACCAAGTAAAACAAAAGAAAAGTTCACTGAGAAGACTTGCCCCTTGGAAAAGGGGCATTTCTTTTTACGAGGATGTTCCATGATACGATTTGCTTTTTTATCCGACACATTTTTTGAAGATTATCCTGCCAGCCGCTGCCCGGAGATCGAGCAGAAACGCAACCGGCCTTATGTCGTCGTTTTTATTTCCGTCGGTGAGCGAACATTTGCTATCCCCATGCGCTCCCATATCCGGCATCCCCACGCTTTTCTGACCGACAAAGTCAACCGGTGCGGCGTAGATTACACCAAAGCCGTCGTGATCACAGACGAAGCGCGGTACATCGACCCCGTAAACCAGCCGCACATCCGCTCCAATGAGTTCGACGCCCTGCGCGGAAAAGAATATCGTATCCGGTGCGGGATGCAAAAATACATTGAGAAATACAAAAAGGCAAAGCAGAGCGAAAAAGAGACCGACAAGCTGCTGGTCCGCTGTTCTACTCTGCAATACTTTGAAGAATATCTCTGATACACAAGGGGCTGTTGCACATGGTTTTAGCCGAAAGTGCAGCAGCCCTTTTTCTCAGTGATAAAATGTATCAAAGTTGATCTGCCGATAGAACCGCTGCTGAAGCTGGTCGAAGCTGTCGCAGTTCTGGGCCAGCAGCCACATCACCTTGGTGACGACGGCTTCAATGGTCATATCGTGGGCTTCGAGGAAGCGGAAGCGGTTCTTGACCCGTTTGCCGACCTCGTAAATGCCCACGTCGCTGCCCTCGTAGGTGACTTGGGTGGTCAAGATCAGAATTTTGCGGGTCTTGTCGTAGTCGCCCAGACCCTCGGCAAAGGCGTCCATCAGCCGCTGGGGGATGCCGCCGACGCCAAAACTTTCCACAATAACGCAGTCGTATTGTTCAAAGATGGCCGGGATGAGTTCCGGGCCGAGGCCGGGCGTCAGCTTGAGCAGGAAGACCTTCGGGTTCAGGGCGCGGCCAAACTCCACCGGGCCGGTGGGCCACGGCGAGGAGACATAGCGCACCAGCCGGTCGCCCTGCACCAGCGCCAGCTCCGGGAAGTTGACCGACGCAAAGGCATCGTAGCTGATGGTCTTGTTCTTCTTGGCGCGGGTGCCCGCGATGACATGGCCGCCGAACACCACCATCACACCCCGGCTGCCTTGGTCGAGGGCGCAGATGACGCTGTCGCGCAGGTTCTTTTTGGCGTCGGTGATCTCGTTGGAGATGGGCTGCTGGGCACCGGTCAGGATGATGGGCTTGTCCGCGTTCTGGATGAGGTAGGACAGCGCCGCCGCCGAGTAGGCCAGTGTATCGGTGCCGTGGCAGATGATGAAGCCGTCGTAGAGGGCGTAATTTTCCTGCACGGCCTTCGCCATCATCAGCCAGTGCTCCGGGCCGAGGTCGGTGCTGTCGATGCTGCACAGCGCCAGCGTTTCGGGGCAGCACAGCTCGTTGAGCTCCGGCAGATGGGCCAACAGTTCCTCGCTGGTCAGGACGGGCTTGAGCCCCTGTGCGGTGCGCACGCTGGCGATGGTGCCGCCGGTGGTGATAAAAAGCAGACGCTGCTTGGTCATAAATTTCGATACCTCCACGATCCAATTCAAATCAACTCAGTATAACACACTCCGCCCCGGATGAAAAGTGGGCCGTTTTGGAACTTGGTCACAGATTTTTGCGGGAAAAGGTGTATACTATACTCTATAAGAAAATTGAAACGTTCTGCTCTGTACAACCTCTCAGTCTCGCTGACGCTCGACAGCTCCCCTAGTAGGGGAGCCTCTGGCGAAACCGGGAACTTTGCGAGGACTGCCAAGGCCTCTCCTACTAGGAGAGGTGGCATTGCGAAGCAATGACGGAGAGGTTGTATGAAGGCAAACCCTATGAGGAAACATTTATGCCGAACATCGTTATCATCGGTTCCGGCCCGGCGGGGGTGTCGGCGGCGCTGTACGCCGCCCGCGCAGGGGTCGAGACGACCGTTCTCACCAAGGGGTCCGGTGCGCTGGACCGTGCCGAACTCATCCAGAATTACTACGGCTTTGCCGAACCCATCTCCGGGGCCGAACTGGAGCGCCGGGGCATCGAAGGGGCAAAAGCGCTGGGGGTGCAGTTCGTGACCACCGAAGCCGTGGGCCTGACCTACACCGATAAGCTCACCGTAGAGACGCTGGCGGGGGATTTCCCCGCCGACGCCGTCATCCTCGCCACCGGAGCCTCCCGCGCCGCCCCGCACATCCCCGGCCTTGCGGGGCTGGAAGGCCATGGCGTGAGCTACTGCGCCACCTGCGACGCTTTCTTCTACCGTGGCAGAGATGTGGCCGTGCTGGGCAGCGGCGAGTACGCCCTGCACGAGGTGCAGGCTCTGCTGCCCGTGGTAAAGAGCGTCACCCTGCTGACCAACGGCTCCCCGCTGACGGCCTCCTTCCCGCCGGAGGTGACGGTCTGCCCCGAAAAGGTAAACGCCATCCTCGGCGAAGAGCGGGTCAGCGGCGTAGAACTGAGCGGTGGCAAGACCGTGGCGCTTTCCGGCGTTTTCGTGGCGCTGGGCGTTGCGGGCAGCACCGCGCTGGCCCGCAAGCTGGGGGCCGAGGTGGACGGGAACCGCATCCTCGTGGACGAACATATGCAGACCACCCTGCCCGGCCTTTACGCCGCCGGGGACTGCACCGGCGGGCTGCTCCAAGTGGCCAAGGCCGTTTATGAAGGGGCGCTGGCCGGCACGGAAGCCGCCAAGGCCCTGCGGAAAGGATAACATCATGTCGGAAGTGCAACCATCTGCCGTCAACCGGAACTGCCTTGCGTGCGCGTTCCCGTTCTGGGGCCAGCTCACCCCCGCCGAGCAGGAGCAGCTCTGCCGCTTCACCCGGCCCGTGAAATACCGGAAAGGGGAGCGGGTCCACAGCCCGGTGGAAAACTGCGTGGGCATCCTGTTGCTGCGGTCGGGCCAGCTGCGGGCCTACCTGCTCTCCGAGGACGGCCGCGATATCACGCTCTACCGCCTGTTTCAGGGCGAAGTCTGCATTTTGTCAGCCTCCTGCGTCATGGACTCGGTCAACTTTGACCTTTACATCGACGCCGAGGAAGACACCGAGGCCTACTGCATCGGCGCGGGCGTCTTCCGCCAGCTGATGCAGCAGAATGTCTACGTCCGCTGCTACGCCTACCAGATGACCGCCGAACGCTTTTCCGACACCATGTGGACGATGCAGCAGATCCTCTTCATGAGCGCCGACCGGCGGCTGGCCATCTTCCTGACGGACGAGCTGGCCAAGACCGGCGGGGCCGACCTCCACATGACCCACGACCAGATCGCCCGCTATATGGGTTCCGCCCGCGAGGTCGTCAGCCGTCTGCTGAAGTATTTCGCCGGGGACGGCCTCGTCCGCCTCTACCGCGGCGGGGTGGAGGTACTGGATAAGGAGCGGCTGAAACAGATCGCCCACGGCGCATAAGAAAAGGAGCGCATCATCAAGCGATGGTGCGCTCCTTTTTCGATCTTTTCTCAGCTCTTGCAGCCGGATTCCTCTTCCACGCCGGTGAAATCGGAAGCCTCGGCGATCTTGGTCACGTCGAACTTGCCGTTCTCGTCCTTAGGGGCAACGACGGGGCCGGCCTCCACAGGGTTCACGGACACTTCGCCGGCTGCGGGCTTCTCTTCGGCCGCTTCCGGCTCTGCGGTGGCCTCAGCCTTCTCGGCCTTGGCTGCTTCCACGGCAGGTGCAGCTTCCGGGGCTTCAGGCTCCGGGGGCTGCCCATCCTCTTTTGCAAAGGCAGGGGGCCATGCGGCACCCGGCTCCGTGGGGGTGCGCTCCGCTTTCGCCTCGCCCTCGGCGTAGGCCTCGGCGGTCTTGGCGGCCTCTTCGGGGTCCTTTTCCGCGTCTTCGGGGAACTCCACCTCTTCCACGTGGAGCGAGCCCTTATCGTTCAGCACCTTGTCCAGTGCCACGATGGCGACGCTGGTGACGGCGACGGCAGCAGCCGCGCCCAGAACACGAAACAACGTTTTCATGGTGAGATCCTCCTTAGATGTGTGGTGGTCAAGAGAATGTTACGACATCGTTCAGCGGCTTTTCGGCGGGTTCCACCGAAATGGCGGTCAGCACCGGGCCCTTGCCGCGGTAGATGTTGTGGAACTTGTAATTGACCTTGGCGGTCACGGTGACCCATGCACGCTGCTCCAGCGCCTTGTAGCCGTCGTAGGAGCAGGGGAAACCGACGAACTGGATGTCCTGCACGCAGCAGGTCATGGCGAAGCGGCCGGGCACGAAGCTGTTCTTGCCCGCGCGGTTGGTCTGGCAGACCTGCGCGAGGAACTTGACGGTCTTGCCCGCGTACTTCTGGGGCTCGTCCTGACAATCCATATACCAGATGCCGAAATCGTCATCGCCGATCTCCACCACAGGCTTGTTCAGGTCGAAGGGGAGCGGGTCAGGGATGTCGTCGTAGGCTACGCTGCCGTCGGCGAACTCATAGGCGATATCGCACTTGCGGGATGCCTGACGCACCAGCTTGTGCAGCTCCTGCCGGGCGGCGTCGTTGTTGACGGCCTCGGCGCGGTTGAAGACGATCAGCTCGCTGCGGGCGATCTTGTCCAGCAGCAGGGAGCGCATCGAGTTGTCGCGGGCGTAGGTCAGGGCCGTGGTACCGTCCGCCGTGGCGATGCACTGGTAGACGATCCAGTTTTCGGGCAGGTTGTTCGCCAGATCCTGCAGCAGCCACATGCCGTTGTACTCGATGACCACGCGGCCCGCGTCGGCCTCCTTGGCCAGCTTGGCAAGGTTCTGGGGGTTCAGCTCGGCCTTGTCCTCCATGTTGTAGAGGGTCACGCCGGGGAAGGCGAACTTCTTCTGGTTATACTCTTCTTCGCCCTCTTCACAGACCAGCAGCAGGGTCTTGTCGCCGGAGTCGAAGTTGGGGTCTTCAAACGTTTCCTGAATGAACTTGGTCTTGCCGCTTTCGAGGAAGCCGACAAACAGGTAAACGGGGATCTCATTTGCCATAGTGATTTTTCTCCTCTTTCCGGGATCAGCAGCCGAACAGTCCCGCAATGGCCTTTTCGTCCAGCTTGGAGCCGATGACGACCAGCTTGCCGCCCACATCGGCACCGCGGGAGCGGACCTCCCACTCGCCGGGCACATAGTCGAACTCCAGCCAGCCGTCGGCGCCGCCGTCCACGATGCCCTTGGAACGCAGGATCATGCCGTACTTGCCAGAATCCAGCTCCGTGAGGGCGTGCTCGATGTCCGCCTTGGCGATCTTCTTGGCGGTCTCGACGCCCCAGCTCGTGAAGACCTCGTCGGCGTCGTGGCCGTCGTGGTGATGATGGTGGTGATGGCCGCAGCAGCAGTGGCCGTCCTCATCATGATGATGCTCGTGCTCGTCGTCCTCGTCATCATGGTCGTGGTGGTGATGCTCATGCTCATCATCATCGTCGTCGTGATCGTGATGGTGGTGGCAGCAGCAGTGGTCATCCTCATCCTCGTGGTCGTGATGATGGTGATGCTCGTGTTCGTCCTCGTCATCATCGTCGTCATCATCATCATCGTCGTGGTGATGGTGGCCGCAGCTGCACACGCCGTTCTCATCGTAGTGATGGTGATGATGCTCGTGTTCTTCTTCCTCGTCCTCGTGGGCGTGCTCCTCGTTAGCCTTGGCAGCCATGGCGATCAGCTCTGCCTTGAAGTCGTCCTTGGTGGACATGGCGTTCAGGATCTGCTCACCGGTCAGGGCATCCCATGCGGTCGTGACGATGGTCGCAGTGGGGTTCTTCTCGCGCAGCATGGCGACAGCGGCAGCGATCTTCTCCTCGCTGGCGGTCTGGGTGCGGCTGAGGATGATGCAGCTTGCGTGGCTGATCTGGTCATCGTAGAACTCACCGAAGTTCTTCATATACATCTTGACCTTGTTCACGTCGGCCACGGTAACGAAGCTGTTCAGCTGAACATCCAGATGCTCCGCCACACCCTCGACGGCGCGGGTCACGTCGCTCAGCTTGCCGACGCCCGACGGCTCGATCACGATGCGATCCGGGTGGTACTGCTCCACCACCTGCTGCAGGGCAGCGCGGAAGTCGCCCACCAGCGAGCAGCAGATACAGCCCGCATTCAGCTCGTTGATCTGGATGCCGGACTCCTTCAAAAAGCCGCCGTCAATGCCGATCTCGCCGAACTCGTTCTCGATCAGAACGACCTTCTGGCCCGCAAAGGACTCTTTGATGAGCTTTTTGATGAGGGTCGTCTTACCGGCACCAAGGAAGCCGGAGAAAATATCAATTTTGGTCATAATGCTGTTGCCTCTTTCTTTTTCCAAAGCCCCCGCAAGGGGCCGTCAAGCAATCCGAGCCGCAGAGTGCTGGCTCAAAAATCCTTATATTCCTATTATAACAAGGCTGTCAATGGGAAAACGCCTTTTTTCATGAGAAAATTGTAACTTTTTTGCATCTCCTTCCCAAAATCTGCTATACTGGGCTTATCAAAATTTTTTCGGGAGGACGTCGCAGTGATCGCACAGACAATGCAAATCGGGAGCAGACCTTGCCGCATTTACGGCGAGCTCCATGCCGAATATCTGCTGCTCCAAATGACCGGCGAGCACGAGCTGCAAAGCATGGAAAGCGAGATTGCCACTATTGCACAGAGTGCGCACCACTTTTTGTTTGCGGCCATTCCGGTGGAAAGCTGGAACGATGCACTTTCCCCGTGGGAAGCCCCTGCCGTGTGGGGGAAGCAAGGCTTTGGAGGCAATGCTGCGGACACCCTGCGCTTTCTGACGGAACAGGTCATTCCGTCACTGAAACAACAGTTTCGTCTCCCGGAAGGCA
>ULXW01034390.1_pt1 | contig 10797 bp, 3 predicted proteins | sample 1961661 | NCBI WGS metagenome assembly ULXW01 (sample SAMEA4835849, study PRJEB28245) | human gut metagenome | biome: gut microbiome; material: fecal sample | place: Denmark | collected 2008 | reverse complement strand
AGCTCATTGGCGCCGAAGATACTTGGCTGGAAGCGGCCCGGAAAAATAGGTTGATGCCGACACCCGCAGTAGCGATACTGCGGACATATTCCTCCTTAGCTCAGTCGGTAGAGCATGCGGCTGTTAACCGCAGGGTCGTCCGTTCAAGCCGGACAGGGGGAGCCAAAACGCCGCCGTGCATTTTGTCGGCGGCGTTTTTTACTAAGGGTCTTTAGCTCAGTTGGTCAGAGCTCCCGGCTCATAACCGGTTGGTCCAGGGTTCGAGTCCCTGAAGACCCACCACATATGAAAAATCCGAACTTATTCCCCATCGGGAATGCGTTCGGATTTTTCATTTTTATCAAGGATATTTCCTACTGATGTTTATCCCCGGAGGATTTTTTATCCTCCGGGTTTTTCTTTTATTTGCACATTCGATTCCTGACCGCTCTCCTGCTACAATGATTGCAGAAAATCATTAGGAGGACGGAACAATGAAAAAATTCATCACAGACGAAAGGACAGACTTGCACTATGAGCTTGTCGGGGACTACTACCTTATCGCCGGGGAGGACGAGCCGGAGCAAGAATAAGAGCCAATCTGAATATGGGGACAGCAGCACCTCCGCTATCTCAAGGAGCATCATCGTGTGCGGTACGCCAACCTGCTGACCAGCGGTGAATTGAATTCTTGGCAATTCCAGAAAATCGCGCAACAATAGTGTCTGCATATCGTTCACAGGTCTTTGACCTTCGTGCGTCTACCGCAGCCTTACGACTGTTTTCCGGTAAACCATTAAATAGTTTTACCTTATTATATTAGCATACAACAGGATACAAGTCAAGATTTATGAAAAACTAGAAATTTTATATAGAAAACCCATGCTTCTTTAATCATTATTGCGCCCATTCCTTTCCGCTATATTCCGAGATACAAAAGGAGAATGCAACCCAATGTCTCTACATTGAAATGGGAGTCAACAAAGAATCTTTTTCTCTGCGCTGCTAAACGAATGAAAAGAAAACAGCGGAACACCCGCAGAAAATCGATGCAATTAAAAAACCCTTGTACAGGAATCCAACAACAAGGGGATCCCAAAGCACAGAGGGCTTTGACTGATGAAATAGAACCAGATGAGTTGATTGGTTGAAATAAAGTGGAGTACTTGCGAGCTGTTTTTGCTAATCATTGGCTTACTAAGATGATGCTTGCTGCAATAATAACCCGACAGATGCAAGAGACAATTATTTTCGTAAAGTATTTCCCTCATTGTATCGCACAATCACACTTTACAAACCACATTATACGCCGTAAAAATGGAAATGTCAACAAGATATTGCATAAATTGACACTCTTGACGGTTTTATTAGCGGTCATAAAATCGCAAAAACACGACATTCCATATGGAGTGTGATGATGCATGCTATTATATATTAGCCGTCAAAAAAACCGTCAGAATTGTCGTCAAATATGCAAAAACAGGAGGATGAAAATGGCACGCAGGGGAGAGAACATATACAAGCGAAAAGATGGGCGTTGGGAAGGGCGCTGCATAATAGGTCATGGCAAAAATGGCCGTGCAGCTTTTCGGTCTCTCTATGGTCACAGTTATAAGGAAGTAAAGGAGAAACTGTTGATACAGGATAAGCAAAAACAATCGAACGATAGCAATCTATGCTCAATGTATTTTGGCGATATTTTGGACAACTGGTTGCGGAGCAAAAAGCTATCGGTAAAGGAATCCAGCTATGGAAAGTACCTGCATACGGTAAATCATTATATTCGTCCCCATTTAGGTAGTTGTAACATCTGTAATTTGACCACTGCAGCTTTCGAATCCTATGTGGAAGAATTGCTGTCCTGTGGAGGGAAAAATGGGCAGGGTTTATCTCCAAAAACCGTGCAGGACATTCTCTCTATCATAAAAGATGTTGTTTCCTTTGGAACAACACAGGAGATCCCTCTGCCATGCAAACTAGACAGATTACATGTTAGACAAAAAGCTGTCGAAATGCGTGTTTTCACACCAGAGGAGCAACGGAAGCTAACGACATTTCTTCTACATGATATAAATGAAAACAAGCTTTGCATACTGCTCTGCCTTTACACAGGTTTGCGCATTGGCGAAGTTTGTGCACTGCGTTGGGACTGCATGGATTTAGATAAAAAGATATTACAGGTAAAGGCAACTGTACAAAGAGTGCGCAATCGAGACCCGGAAGATGGAGCTATAACGAAGATGTTATATTCTGAGCCCAAAAGTAAGAGCTCCATTCGGGACATCCCTCTGCCAGAACAAATATTGCCGATTCTCAAGCTATTTCAGAGAAACTCTGCAGTATTCATTTTGTCTGGAGAAGCAGACCATTGCCCCGATCCGCGTAGCTTGCAATATTGGTTTAAGAAATATCTTTCGCAGAGTGGGGTAGCGGATGCCAATTTTCATGCTTTGCGTCATACCTTTGCGACACGCTGTGTGGAAAACGGTTTTGAGCTAAAAAGCTTAAGCGAAATTTTGGGGCACGCCAATGTGAATATAACCTTAAACCGATATGTGCACTCCTCTTTTGCACTGAAAAGGGAAAATATGAATCGTATGACATTACTGACTGATTAGCCGTCAAAAATATGGTCAGCGGTGGGAAGGGTCATGAATGTTACTATTCTATTCGCCTTTTTTCGTTAAGGGAAATACTTTACGAAAATAATGAGAGGGAGTAAATTCAAAATGAGGAGAGTACTGACAGTTCTACTCGCACTGTGCATGGTGGTGTCGTTGCTGCCTGTACATACGCTTGCGGCAAATGTCTCTGCCGGAAGCGGTCTTGGTGCATTGGGTGTCCGACAGATATCTGAGAAACAGTACGCTGTTACGCCTGATGTCACCGAGTATGAGTGGATTTTGAACAACAGTTCGCTGACCCAGCAGATGATGGGCCATGTAATGGAAGTTAAGGTTGGGAATGGTTCCACAGCTTCTATTGCAGTTGGCTACGGTGATGACGACATCGAAACGATAAAAACTGGAAGAAACTGGGCAATGACATCGACAACTACGCAGGCAAAGAGCATGCAGACCCGCCGCAATACAAATGTAGTCGGTGCAATCAATGCCGGTGGCTATGATATGAGTAACGGCCGTCCCAGTGGCGCTTTTATCATGAGCGGCACGGTGATCAACCAGCCGACCGGCACTACTTTCTGGATTGATAAGAGCGGTGCAGCGCACATCACCAGCGCACAGGAGTGCAAGGACGCACTGGATGCAGGCAATGTGGTGGAGGCTGTTGCCAGCTTCGGCGATATCTTTGAAAACGGTCGTGCACGTGCCGGTCTTGACAACACCACCCGTGCTTCCCGCACGGCTATTGGTATTAAGGCAGATGGCACAGTGGTAATGCTGATGGTAGACGGTCGCCAAGCACCTTATTCCGTCGGCATGACCATGGCAGAAGTTGGTGCAGCCATGGAAGCACTGGGCTGCGTGCAGGCCGTTAATTTAGATGGTGGCGGTTCTTCGACATTTGCGACCCAGCGTGAGGGTGACCCGGAGAATAGTACCACAGCCGGTTTAACATTGCGCTGCCGTCCTTCCGATGGTTACGAGCGTAAGGTATCCAATACCATTATGGTTCTTTCCACGGCAAAGCCAACGGGTGAATTTGACCATGCAGTGCTGACACCCAATAATGAGGTTTATACCCCCGGCAGCACCGTTCAGTTTAGTGCAACGGGTGTTGATGCAGCTGGCGGCAGCGCAGCTATTCCCGCAGGTGCTTCCTGGTCGGTTATTTCCGGCGGCGGCAGAATTGACAATAACGGTTTGTATACAGCACCGAATACTATTGGTGAGGTTACCGTTAGTTTGATGGTTGGCGGAAAATCTGTTGGTACAACCAGCATACAGCTGCAATGGCCGGATAAACTGGGCTTTACCAACAACAGCGTTTCGATTGACTTCGGCAAGACCAGCGACCTGACATTTAAGCCCACGTGGCAGGGCCGTGAGGTGAAGTATAAGGACGGAGACTTTACGTGGACGCTGGTACCAACATACTATAAATTCAGTCCCATTGTTGATCCAAAGTCGAACAATGGCAAAGGCGATTTTTCCATGGCTATTACACCGGAAACGCTGGGAAAGGACACGGTGGTTGTCGAATATTATGCATGGGGAACCACGCTAACATACACATCTACTTACCGTGTAACAGATTTAAGCCAGTCAACAGAAAATGGCGCTGAAAAAATCACGGCAAAGGTATCCTATGTGTCCTCCGGCGGCTCAATAGGTGAGAAAAAGCCGGCAAATTTAGAGCAGACATTCTCTGCCTATATCGGCAGGTTTACCGAAAACAAGTTTGTCGCAGATGAAAACAATTCTCTGCGCGGTACAATCCATGTAGCACTGAAAAATGATTCATCCATTATGGGAACAGTCGATGTAGTGGTTGGCATGGAACCGTTTGTTTTGATGGACTTTGAAGATCATGGGAATATTGTTGCAAAAGAGTATTGGTCTTGCCATGTAGGGGCGTCTTCTACCGGTGGTAGCGGCTACCTCCTTCCCGATGAGGTGAAGAGCAATCGACTTTGGATTCGTGACACCACTAGCAAGGGTGTGATATTTCCAGATGGATACAACAAGATTGTTAGTGCAGAAGAAGACAAGAGTGTTCGCTTTGGCCAGTATGCATATAAGCTTGGCTACAACTTCGAAAAAATTGGTTCAGATGTAGTTGCAGCAGCAGACTTTGGATTTTCGGGAGATCTTCTTGTTAATACGGTTCAGCCAACAAAAATAGGCATGTGGATTAAGGTTCCTGGCGAGTGTGTTGGTGACAAATCCGTGCTGAAAGCAGTTTTGAAGGGTGGAGCATTTGAAGCTGACCTTGCCACTGCCTATATGAAGTCAAACGATGACGGCAGTGTAAGTTATGTTGACGGTAAGCAGCTTAACGGGACTGCGGCCTATGTCCAGTATTACAGCTACAATGCTGATGGCTCCATTAGTGGCAGTACCCTCAATGACTGGGCTGGAAAGGATTGGACTTGGATTGAAGCAGATATTTCTGCTTTCCAAATGCCTGTCGATGTGTGCCGTGCTTATACGGTACGAGTTACCTCTGCTCAAAACTGTCCTAAACGTAGTGGGTATCTTTATATCGATAATCTCCAGTTCATCTACGGCACAAACACGAATGACATTACCCGCCCGGTAATGGAAGCCATTACGGAGACGAGCAGCGGCACGGTGCTGGAGGCAAACGGCTCCACCGTTTTGCCCAGCGGCAATTTGAGCTTCTCCGCAGTATATTCTGATAGCGAACTGACCGATAAGTATGCCACCGGTATTGATACCACCGGTATCCGGGTGTGGCTGGACGGTGAGCCGCAGACAGGTGAGGACAAGCTAGAAATCACTGATGGCATTCTTTATCTCAAGGGAATGAACCTCCGCAATGGTACACATACTCTCACCATTCGGCTTAAGGACTTTTACGGCAATGTGACCACGGAGTCGCGTACCTTCCGGGTGGAGGACACCGAAGGTATGAGGTCCGCCATTGATGTCCTGCCACAGCCGGAGCCCCCGGAGATTGGCAAGGAGTATGCGCTTTCCATCGTGAATAACACAGGTGAGAATATCACCCATGCAGAGGTGACAGTGGACTTTAGCGCCATGGGCGATGCTGAAAAGTATCTTGCTGATGCAAAAGTGGAGAATTCCGACAACTATACGCTAACGCTGGATACGGAAGCACTGAGCCAAAAACAGGCAATTATCACAATCGAGAAGAAGCAGGCTCAACAGTCACTGCTGACGAGGCTCTTTGGTGTAAGAAGCGCAGCTGAATATGATTATGTTTCCGAACTGGGAAACCTCATCATTAACATTCCTGCCAATGCCAAGGAAGGCAATAAGCTGAAATATACTGTTACGCAGGGTACTTATACCATTGATAATACTACAACCTACACGTTCTCCGGCACAGAGCAGGAGATCGCATTCACAGCGGGCTATCAGATCAGCTGTGAGCAGGCTATTGCCGGAATGCCTGCCGATTTGGTAGTGACAGACGCTAACGGGAACGCAGTTTCTCGTGCGGTGATCTATCAGGTGAACGGTACAGGTGAGCCCACACAATTGGGCAAAACAAGCATGAAGGGCAAGCTGACTTACACCTTTGATACGCCTGGCGAATATACCTTCTATGCTGAAAAGCGTGGTAGTAATCGCTCCTGGAATCAACGTGTAATCGTTTGCGAAAAGACCATAGAGAACGATGGGAAGCCTTTTGGAATCCTTACTAATGGTGTGACAAATCCAAATACCAAGAGCATTACCTGGCTTACTCAGATCGATGGCTCCAAGGCAGAGGCGCAGGTGAGATATTCCACTGTGGAGAATCTGAGCAGTGCTGAAATAGTGCGTGGCACATCGCAACTGCAGACCTTCGTTCAGAGCAGCAGGGGTGATGCATTGCGGTGCAATAAGGTACAGATCAGCGGCCTGACCCCCAATACTACCTATTACTATCAGGTGGGTGATGGTGAGAAGTGGTCGGATGTTGCGAGCTTTACCACCGCCAGCGGGAATAATGAAGAAACGAACTTCTTTATCCTCGGCGATATTCAGTCTTCGGACACTTCAAATCTCGCCCATGTTTTGGGTGATTTGAAGGTCAATGACACGGTCTATGACTTTGCCATTCAAACCGGTGATGCCATCGACAATGTGACAAACTATGTTGGCAACTGGCGTCCCTTCTTGACTACGGTAAACGGAAACACACTGAATGGTGTGGATATGATCCATGTTATGGGCAACCATGAGTATTACGGTGATGCGGACGGCGAGATCAGTAAAGTGATTTATGACCTGCCCGTAAGTACCCAAAACAGTTGGTACAAGATGGAGTACGGTAAGGTCTGCGTAGTCGCTATAAACGATGGCGTGAAGCTGACCGAGACACTTGCAGATATTGCCGAAAACCTGACCACCGACTGTGTATGGAAGATTCTTGTGGCGCACAAGCCCATCTATGGAACGAACCCCGATTCCAATAGTGCTACTGATGAGATCATCTCTGCGATTGAAAGAGCAGGCTTCGATTTCGTGTTTGGTGGAGACGATCATGCCTATGCACGTACCTACCCCATGATCCGCGGGGCGAAACAGGCAGAGGATAGCCGTGGTGGCGTAGTGTATTATGTCTGCGGCGACTTGAGCAGTAAGAGTAATGCTTTTGAGGAGCGCGACTGCTACGTTAAAGCCATTCCGCACATTGAGTACAATGGTATGTACCTAACGGTAAATGCGACAGAAGAGACATTTACAGTAAAGGCTGTTAAATATGACGGCACGGAGTTGGATACCTATACCGAGACACGTACCAACTGTGAACTGGGCAAACATAAAGTCGATGCTTCCAGCAAGTACGATATGGCCAACGGGACAATCTCATGTGCGATCTGCGAAAAGGGACTTGAACCTGCGGGTGAGTATGCATACAGCGGTTTGCTGAATACCACAGATGGTAAGATAGTCATCCTGGCGGAAGGCAATGTCAAGAAGAACGTATTCTCTTCTGTGGGTGAAGACAGATATCATTCCTGTGCAGATGGCTATGCCAATAAGACTACACAAAGTGACAGCCGCACTTGTGTTACTGGCGGTTATATTACCTATACATGTCCGGAATGTAAGGCAACAGACAAATCGGATTTCCAACGCCCTGTCGACCACAAATGGAATGACGAATATGTTTGCACAGTATGCGGAACAAAGGGCATTGATATCAACAGCAATGAAGTTGTCTTTAAACTGGGTAGTCCTGATAAACCGCGTAATCTTACCCCTCCCCCCAACTACTATTATGCAGACGGCGGTGTCCGTCCCGGCAGCTTTGCCATGCGCGGAGACTATGTGTTGACGCAGAATAATGACGCAAACCTCATTAATGGCAGAATCCCGGATCTTTATGTGCAGTGGCCTGACAGCAAGAATGTAGGTAAGGCGGAGATTAAATGCGAGGGTCGAGGAGATTACTATGGCAAGATAACTTTGACCTACTACATTGTTCCCAATGATGTAAAGGATCTCAAGTGTGAGTCTGCTACAGACAACTCTTTGACATTGACATGGACTGCCGCACCCGGAGCAGAGTACTATGAGATATTCCAGTGCGACAAGAACAACAGCAGTAACAGGAAGTCTTTGGGGACGACAAAGAATACCACCTTTACCGTTACCGGTTTGAAGCAAGACGCAGACTACTACTTTGTGGCTGCCGGGCGTACGAAGGTTCCTGCCGAGGGTAATAAGATTTATAACAGTCCCATGTGGTCCAATACGCTTCATGCGAGGACAAGTCCCGCTCCGGCGAATGTCACCGGCGTAAGTGCAACAGTGAATGGTCAGAATATCGCAATTACGAAAGTTGATGGTGCGAAGTACCTCTTCCTGCCGGCTTCCGCAGATTTGACGGCGCTTTCCCTGACCTTTATCACTAAACCCGAAAGCAATAAGGTGGCACTGACCGGCGATAAGGGAACTGTTTACTTGAGCGACACCGTGGATATCACTGCTGTTGCAGATGTGAACGCAGCGGGTTATCGGGAAATTACTGCTACTGTTGGATTGGGACAGGCGATGACCTTCCGCGTGATGCAGGCTTCTGGTTTGCCCACACTGTATCTGACCAGCGCAGATGCTGAAAACAAGGGGATTGCCTTTGTTGATGCAAACAAGAATAATGTAGTGACGGACGCTAAGATGTCGCTGGTTGCCGCAGATGGTACTTCGATTTACAACGGCGGGCTGAGCCAACTGAAGGCTCGAGGCAATTCTACCTTTACTTATGCCGAGAAGAAATCCTATCAGATCAAGCTGCAAACCCCTGCTGATTTGCTGGGGAACCAGGAACAGGTAAAGACATGGGTGCTGCTGGCTAACAGCTTTGATGCCACTCAGATGCACGACAAGCTCATCAAGGATCTGGCATTCAAACTGGGGCTTGCCTATACTGCGAGCTGTGATTGGGTAAACCTTTACTATGACGGGGAGTATCGCGGAGTTTATCTTCTCAGCGAAAAGAACGCTGTGGGGGCGACATCTGTTGCCATTACCGATATGGAAGCGGCATATAAGCAGCTTAACGGGAATTATGGCGATGGTATGACCACCATTCAGGCGGAGAATTCCTATGGTCAGCAGTATCAGTACACCACGAATCTGACAGAGCCGGCGAACATTACAGGCGGCTATCTCATCGAGCTGAACCACGATATGTGGGATGAAGCGAGTGGATTCAAGACTCGTCAGGGCGTTGCCTTTAATGTCAAGAGCCCCGAATGGTGTGGTAGTACCGCTATGAAGTACATCAGCGAGTATTACCAGGAGTTTGAGGACGCTGTTTACGCAACAGATGAAACCGGCGCCTATACGGGCTACAATATTGCCACGGGTAAATACTTCTATGACTATGTGGATATGGATTCTCTGGTCAAGGTGTTCCTGCTGCAGGAACTGTCCCTCAATTGTGACGGCTTTATTTCCTCGGTCTACTTCTATAAGGATGCTGATGGCATGATGTATGCCGGCCCAGTTTGGGACCAGGATATGACTTTTGGTACCGGCTGGAACAAGACAAATGATGCCGATATCGTGGACTACCACTACTTGGCGAATGCATTGATTCAGATCCCGACTTTTAAGGATGCAGTTGCAGAATACTACAACAGCGAGTTTGCACCGGCGGTGCGCGAATGGCTGGGTACTGAGGGTACGATTGCCCAACATTATGCCCTGCTGAAAAACAATGAAGCGATGAACTATATGCTGTGGGATTACATTCGCATTGGCAATCCGGATGAAGCAGGACACATTTGGCAGGGAGCGAGCTATCAGACCGTTGTGGAAGATATGACAGCGTGGATTGAAGCACGCCTGGCCAATATGGATGAACGCTTCCAGCAGAAGTCGACCTTGCGTGGCGATGTCAACGGTGATGGAGTGGTTGACATTATGGATGCATATTCGTTAAGCCGCTATCTCGCCGGATATGTGGATGATGGCATAATTCCTTCCAATGGTGATTTTAATGGCGATGGCGAAGTCGATATTATGGATGCTTGGTCGATCCAAAGGTACCTAGCTGGTTATAAAGACTAACGCGACACCTTCTTATCGGGAGATGTGAAAAAAGACATCTCCCGATGAGAACCCCCTCAATTCCGTGTATCGTTGTGATACAACACATTTTTATAAAGAAAGGAACAAAGAACATGAAAAACAGAAAACGTTGGTTGTCTGTCATCCTTTCCGTGGTATTGACGATTGCAATGTGCGTCACTACCGCTATGGCTGTTGGTGCAGACGACGGAGCAAAGCCCACTATTACCGTAGAGACCAAGACAGAAACTTTCAATGTAGACGATGAGGTTGTACTGAACGTATCCATTGCCAACAATCCAGGTTTTGCGGCATATAATTTTACCATTAATTATGATAAAGCCGAGCTGGAGCTAATTAGCATTACAAAGGGAGGTTTCCAAGGTAACTTTGTTGGCAACAAAGAAACGGACATGGCCAATTTCTTTGCTGATGCTAGCCTTGGCGAAATCCAGGAGAACGGCGTACTGTTTACCTTGACGTTTAAGGTAAAAGCAGACTGTTCGAACGGTGCTGTAGTAACACTTCAAACGACCACCTTTAAGAATTCGAAGAATGTACAGATTAATCCACTTATCGTATCCGGTGGCTTGAATGTGACCACCGGTAGCGGCGGCAGCACTACTGGCGGCAGCACCAC
>ULXW01047635.1_pt1 | contig 10828 bp, 10 predicted proteins | sample 1961661 | NCBI WGS metagenome assembly ULXW01 (sample SAMEA4835849, study PRJEB28245) | human gut metagenome | biome: gut microbiome; material: fecal sample | place: Denmark | collected 2008 | reverse complement strand
ACGCCGCCATTGGCGCAGGCGGTGTTGCGGCTGTTCTTGTGATCGTAATTGTCGTCCTGATTGGCTGCGGCGCTGCTATCTTTGGAAGTCAGGATGATTCCATGGAAACCCTGCCCCTCAGTGCAGAGGTGGAAGCCTATGAGCCGGTCATCCGCAAATACGCCAAGCAATATGGTATTCCGGATTATGTTCTGCTGATTCAGGCCGTCATGATGCAGGAATCCGGCGGCAGAGGAAATGACCCTATGCAAGCCTCCGAATGCTGGTACAATACCCAGTACCCCAGAACGCCCGGAGGTATCACCAACCCAGAGTATTCCATTGCAGTGGGCATCCAGAATCTTGCGGACTGTTTGCAGACGGCTGGAGCCGAAAGCCCCATTGATCTGGAACATATTCAGCTGGCGCTCCAAGGCTATAACTTTGGCAGCGGCTACATCACCTGGGCCTTGCAGAAATATGGCGAATACTCCCGTGCCAATGCCGTTGAGTTTTCCATGAAAATGGCAGAACAAATGGGCTGGAACAGCTATGGGGACAAGCAGTATGTCACCCATGTGCTGCGGTACTACCCAATCGGCAAGGTGTTCTATATCCCGGAAGATGGGGATGCCATTGTAGATGTGGCACTGACCCAGATAGGCAATGTGGGCGGCGAACCCTATTGGATCTGGTACGGCTTTACCAGTCGTGTGGAATGGTGTGCCTGCTTTGTCAGCTGGTGTGCCGACCAATGCGGCTATCTGGACAGCGGTGCCTATCCTAAATTCTCCGGCTGCGTCTTTGGAATGCAGTGGTTCCAGCAGCGCGGCCTTTGGCTGGACGGCTCCACGGAACCAGCCCCGGGAATGCTCATCTTCTTCGACTGGGCAACTCAAGACGGTGTGCCGGACCATGTGGGAATTGTGGAAAAGGTGGAAAACGGGATTGTTTACACCGTGGAGGGAAATTCCAGAGATATGTGCCGTCAGAAGCAGTATGCACTGGGGAGCAACGTGATTCTGGGGTATGGGATGACGGCTGGTTGATATATCTGCACACAGTTTTCCTATTACCCATTTTATCCCTTAGCCACACAAGATCCTGTAGCTGATTTACGAATGCAGGATTGACGATTTCTATTCATCGAGCTTGCCGGTGTATACGCAAGAATTAACAGCCGGACAAACACATTTTCGCTTGTCCGGCTACCTGATCTACCATTTATCTATTTTACGTTCGATTACGACTGTTAGAAACATAATTGCCAAAAGAAGTATTGCACATACAGTTGCTGCAATATCGGATGGAATATCCAGAAAAGCAAGCGATGCACCAAGTACAAATGGAACCGGGAATAGGAAAATCGCCATAATGTATTGAGTAAACTGCCCTTTTGATTGTCCATACTCGCTAATCAGCGGCGCAAAATTACAACCACTTGAATCGGAGCCAGGGACTTTGAATAAGTCCCTGGCTCCGATTGATGATCAATAGTTTTTTCTCGCATCTTTTAAGTACTGCATATTTTCACGGGCTGATTTCAAAGCTTTCATCAAAACCTCAATGTCATCTACATACTCCGCCATAGCCACATTTTTTTTGCTCACTAATTCGATCCAATGGTTTTTGTTTTTCCCGACGACTAAACACGGTTTATGGTATTTAGCCGCAATCTCCATGATCTTGTTTTCAACTTCATCCACCATAGGGTTATAAAGGTCGCCTATAACACCCAACCCTTGTGATAGATCTCCCTTCCCTGTGCAAATAACGTCAACGCCTTCAACCGCGATGATTTCCTCCATATGCTCAATGCCTTCGGCGTCTTCTATTTGTACAATCAGGAGGGTTTCTTCCGCCGCCTGTTCATAATACTCATGGAATGGCGTGCAGCCATATTTTTGCGCGCGGACAGCGTTACAATATCCCCGGATGCCCACAGGGGCATACTTGACTTTTTGCACCATCTCTTTAGCTTGCTCCGCGCTGTGCATATGCGGAATCTGAAACCCGGCAACCCCTAAATCGGCCAGCGCAGTCAGATCATCCGTTCTAGTAACGCGCATGATTACTGGCAAGGAGACACTGTCAGCGGTATGGATAAAATCACGGATCATGGAAAAATCCAGCATGCTATGTTCGCAATCCAGCCGGATATAATCATATCCGGCCAGCGCCGCCATTTCCGCTACCGTGGGATCAGTAAGCTGGCATGTTAATCCCAGAACCATTTCGCCGTTTTCCAACATTTTTTTAATATTTTTTCTTTCCATCATTGCCATGTTGCATACCTCTTTCTATCTATTGTTCTATCATTCATAAAGGTCTTCGTCCCAAACATCATGCCAATCATGCATGCCGGCCCAAATAAAATCGTTGCCTCTCTGTACGCGGCAGCCGCATTCAACCGCAGAAATTTGATTCATCTCTTCCGCGGTTAAAGGATCTTCCGTTACAGCTTTCAGGTTTGCGTAATATTCATTGGCATTTACGGTAAAAGGGATAGGTAACTGCCCTGATTGTACCGCCCATTTCACACAAATAACAGCTGGATGAACTTGATGGCGCTTGGCGATATCAACAATAATCGGCTGCTGGATATCCGAAACGTCCCCCGGGTATCTATATTGTTTTGGCCTGACTGGCGCGCCAATTGGGCTGTAAGCTACTGGAAGAATGTTTTCTTTTTTCAAATATTCTGTAAAAGGGACCTGGGAAAAACAAGGATGTAGTTCCATTTGGTTCAATACGGGCCGGATCCGCACAGCTGGCAAGAGCTGCTCGTATTTCTTTTTGGATAAATTTGAAGTACCAATATATCGTATCAATCCTTGATCCACCGCTTTTTCAAGTTCTTGGTAGGTTTCCAAATATTCGTCTAAAAGATAAGGCTTACAATTAGTTTTGCCTTCTGCCATTAGGCCTGGAAGTTGACGAAACGGCCAATGGATATAGTATGCGTCAAGATAATCTAGCCGCAAATCGGAAAGAGTCTGCTTTAATGCGGGAATAACGTCTTGCGGCTCATGCTTGGTGTTATCTAATTTGGAGGTTATAAATAAATCCTCTCTGGGGATCCCCTCCGCCATAGACTGCTCCAATGCGGCGCCAATCTCAGGCTCGTCGTGATACCCGGCGGCGCAGTCCACCAGCCGGTATCCTGCTTTAACCGCTCCATATACGGCTTTTGCCACTTCCTCAAAGGTGAAAATCTCATTGTGGTACGTGCCGATCCCTATCACGGGGATCCCGGCTCCGCTGGACAGGCGAAACCTAGGGATTTTATTTTGATCGATAGCATTTGGATGGCTTGAACTAAAATCTATTTTCATGTAGTTATGCTCCTTTCTTTGAAAATTTCATTCTTTCACTGCGCCTTCAGTAAAGCCCTTCAAAAAAGTCCTTAACAGAGGAAGGAAACAGATTAGCAGCGGGATCACATTCAGCATGCTGCCGGCTAATAGCCGCCCCCATTTTTGATCGATGTGGTTCATAAAACCCGCTAAGGCAATGGGGATTGTTCTTAAAGAACCGCTGTCAATTAAAATAGATGAAAACATGGATTCCCCCCACGAATAAATCAACGCATACATTCCCGAAGCTAAAATCCCGGGCGCGGCTAAAGGTAGAATAATGGACACCACTACCCTAAAACGGTTAGCGCCGTCTACATATGCCGCCTCTTCAACATCTATTGGGATAGCGTTAAAAAACGATCGAAGCAGCCAGGTGCAGAAAGGGGCTACAAGGGCGGAGTGGACTAGAACCAGCCCCATATGGGTGTTTACCATTTTCAGCGAGGCCAAGGTTCTATAGATCGGAATGATGGAAAGTATCGTGGGAAACACATATAAAAACAGCATTAAGCGTGCGAGCAGAGCGCGTCCTTTAAAATGATAACGGGCCAGCCCATAAGCGCCGAAGATAGAAACCGACATGGTCAAAATAACAGTGCCGGCCGCGACCTTTAAAGAGTTTAACACGTAAATTTGAAATGCGGTGTTCCCCTTGGAATCCGCCAAAATTTCCTGGTAATTCTGAAGCGTAAACATTTCTGGGGTTGGGATCAGTGTGGTTTTAGCCCCTTTAATGGCCCATTCAGGCTGGAATGAACCAGAAAGCCCCACGAGAATCGGAAGTATCGTAATGCCAAACACAATGAGGATCAGCACATAAAATGCGATTTTGGATAGGATTTTACTTTTTTTTATCCCTAAGCTACGTTTTGATGAATCCATTGCTCAACCTCTTTACTCTTTTAAGAATTTACGAAAATACCACACGCCCAAAATAATCAATATCAAACCTACCATACTGGCTAATGCCATGGCATAACCGACGTTAAATTCCACAAAAGCTTTTTGATAGATAAGCAATGGGATCGTCACAGTGCTTCCAACGGGCCCGCCGCGGGTCAGCATATAGATCAGGACATAATTGTTGAAGGTCTGTACTGTCCCTAAAAACATCGAAAACCCCATCATATTGCCAATGCAGGGCATGATTAGATTTTTGAGTGTTTGCATATAATTTGCGCCGTCCACTTTCATGGCCTCATAATGTTCTTTGGGGATCGTACTAAGCGCGGATGATAATAACAAGACCCCTAAAGGCATAAACTGCCAAAAATTGAGGAAAATAAGCGTTAAAAGCGCATAATCAGGGTTGCCTAAAAAATCAATTCCTTGGTTGATGAGGCCCATATCCTTTAAAATTCTGCTAAGGACGCCAAAATTTGGCTCCAGTATCCATTTAAAGATCATTGAGAAAGCAATTACCGGCGTAATCCATGGAATTAAAATGCCGCCAAGGATCAAAGATTTTCCCTTAAATTCCCGGTTAATAAGCAGGGCGATAAACAGAGGGACAATACTGTTTAAAAGCAAAGTCACCGCTACCCAGATGAATGAATGCCATAACGCCGGTATAAAGCCATCCATTTGGATAGCATTGATATAATTATCAAACCAGGCGAACTTTAAATCCCCAAAGCCAAATTTTGTGGAGAAAAAGGATAAATACAGGCCGTTTAAAAAAGGGAACAACATAAATAAACCAACCAAAATAGCCAACGGCAAAAGACAGACATAGCCCATCGACTGGTTTTTGCTCCTATCCTTCAAGATAATCCTCCTTTTTTAAATATTTGGGAATGCCCGGTAATGGGACCACCGGACATTCCCGAGGTATCAATCTTATTTATTCAGCTGTGCCCGGGTTTCTTCTGTCATCTTAGTCATTTTATCCTGCGCCCAGTCTGCAGCCTCTTGGACGGTTTGTTTGTCCACAAGTATTTTTGCTAACATATCGTTTAATACAAATGCCCCATTAATTTCATTGGCAGCCAAATTCACGGGACCGTACTTGTTATGGGGGCCCCAGCCTTCCCAATAATAGCCCGCGCATACTTTGAAATGGCTGTCAAACAACTCCCGATCCGCGGAGCCTTCACTAAAATCAAAATTGGTGATAGGGAAATATTCCTCATTATAATATCCGCTTTCCACCAGCTCCACACCGGTTTTTGTGGGCGGGGAGAAAAACCCGGGTTCCTGCGCTACTGAGAGCAGCCAAACGTTTTCAGGCTCTAGCGCGAAATTCAAGAATTTGCGCACAGCTTCATACTTTTCCGGAGACTCAGCGGCCAGCGTTACATTTAACGCATGGTTCGTGAGCAGGGTGGGGGTGTCCTCCCGGGTCTGGTCGTCCGGGTGCGGGACCGGGGCTGCCGCCACGTCTCGGGATCCCATCTCAAAGAAAACGGGGAACTGAGGGCTCAAAGTCAATATGGACGCACAGGTGCCAGAGGTAAGGGCCATATCCTGGTCAGCCGGCATCCAGCTTGTGACGTTGGGAGGGCAGTATTTGCTTACAATGTCCGTAAACCAAGAGATCACTTCCAATGCTTTGGGGTCGTTAATGATCGGATCCCCATTTTCATTATAAGCGTCTAAGCCTTTTTGGGCTAAAAATGTGAGAAGCTGATCGCCTCCAAGCGTGTCGCGGCCTAGATCCAGACCCAAACCCCACTGATCAACCACGCCGTCCCCGTCGGTATCCTTTGTGGCGGCTTTCAAAAACTCTTCAAATTCAGACCATGTTTCCGGGAATTCATCAAAGCCCGCCTCTTCCAACATGCTGGGACGGTAAACCATATGGAGCGTCGCGCTGCTGACAGGTACGCCATATATCTTCCCGTCCACCGTAAAGCTTGTAAGGCTGGAAGGCGCAAAATGTTGTTTTTCATCAATTTCCTCAACAATATCATTAATAGGCAGTAATGTCCCAGCAACCAAAGCGGTGCTCCACTGGGCGTCTGCTGCCTGGTGAATTTCCGGCATGGTGCCGGCGGCTGCCGCGCTCAGTAGCTTTGGCATAGCATCTGCCCATAAGACAAATTCTGCTGAGGCGGAATACCCGGGATTGTTTTCCGTAAATTTTTCACACAGAGCGTCCCAGGCTGCAATCCTATGCGCGGGGGATTCGTGGTGCCAAATCGTGATATGTACTGGTTCTTGGTTTTGCTCTTGGCTGCCCTCGCTCTGGCTGCTTACGCTTTGTGTGGACGAAGAATCAGGGCTTCCGCTTTTGGATGGCTCATTCTCAGCAGCGGTGCATGCTGTGACGCTAACAAACAAAGCCAATGTGGCTAGGACTGCCGTTACTTTTCGAATTAGTCTTTTATTCACCAATTTTTCCTCCTGTCGATTAATTAATTAACAAAATTGTCTTGTAAGGAACCGGTTCTATATATGAGTATATACGAAATTTACAATTTGTCAAGATTAATCTGTATATTTTTTAAAAAAATATAAAAACATACGAATGATATAACCAATATTTACTTAGATTATGGCAAAAGATTATGGCAAACTAACAAAACAAAACTGTTCTTTTTAGAAAAAACCGGTTCCTTAAAAAATTATCGAATGTAGCTTAGCTCCGAACCTTTCAAAACTAATTTTGCCTCTATAAGTTCTTCCCGTTTTGGATTGGATGGATTTTTAATCCTTTCATTCAAAAGATGAATCGCGCGGCGCCCCATATCTACAGGATCATGATCTACATAACTAAACGGTATATCGAAAAATTCCAATTCCCTGACCCTATCAAAGCCAACAATACATATATCTTCGCCAATCATAAGCTTCTCCTCCCATAAGGCTTTGATACAGCCGAGGCTGGAACGGTTATTCATGGTGAAAATGCCGTCTGGAATGTTGTTTTGGCGGATAAAGCGTTTTGTTAGCTGGTATGCAGCCATCATCTCGGAATTGCCTTTAAAAATGTAGCGTTCCTCAACCGGGATGTTGTAATCTTCCAAGGCCTTCATAAAACCGTTAAAGCGCTCCACATGCAAAGATAATGTGCTAGGGCCTGTAATTATTCCGAGTTTTTTGCTTCCCGCCTTGATCATGGCCTCGGTTGCCAAGTAGGCGCCTTTAAAGTTGTCATAATAAACGCCGTCAAAATTTCCCAAAGGCGCGGTTGCCATTTTGCGGTCTAAAAGCACTACAGGGAAATGCAAAGAATAAAGAAGCGCCCGCAGCCTGACAATATCTTCATTTGTTGGGTAATCGTTGGCTATCGCAAGGATTAAACCTTTTACACACTGCTCCACTAAGGTCTGTATAGCCCTTATTTCCTTATCCCTATCGCCTTCCGTATTGCAAATAATAAGCGGAATATCTATTTCGTCTGCGGCGCTGAGCATTCCGGTAAGGACTTCGCCAAAAAAAGCGCTGTAAACCTGAGGTAGGATTACGCCGATCGCGTTCGATTCTTGCTTGGATAGGCTCCTAGCAGGGGCGGAGGGGACATAACCGCACTCGTCAATAATTTTAAGGATTTTTTCCTTTGTTTCGGGGCTGACATATCCAGAGCTGTTTAAAACCCTAGATACCGTTGATTTTGCTACCCCTGCTTTTTTTGCAATATCCTTTATGGTGTATTTTTTAAATTCCATGTTTATTATCAACTCCAATTTAGAAAACCGATTTCATTCTTAGATTATAGTAGATTGCAATAGAAACGTCAAGAAAATATCTTTATTATTCAAGACTAAGAATGAAAGGTTGACTTTTTTTAAATGGTTTGCTATAATAATAAAAGGAACCGGTTCTATAAATTTAAGGAAAGAAGGAAGCAAAAATATGGCCAAAACCATCCTATATGCCGGCACTTATACCTACGATTTGGACACAAACCAAAAAACAAATAGCCAGGGTATTTATGTTTACGATTTCGACCAAGAGAATGGTTCTCTGGAATTGATTGCAACGGTGCCGGGAAAAAAGAATCCAACCTTTTTAGCGTTTGGGGGCGGTTTTTTATATTCTTCAAACGAATATATAGGGAAGGCTCATTTTTCCTCATATCAAATTGACAAAAAAACCGGGATACCGCATTTCATGAATGATAGGATAGTGCCGGAAGGCTCGTCTACGTGCCATATTGCGCTGGATCAGGGAGTGAAACGGCTGTTCAGCGCAAACTATTTCAGCGGCAATCTTGTGAGCTGTGCTATTCTTGACGACGGTTCGCTTGGGGAACCAATCCAAATTCAACAACATATTGGCTCGAGCATCAATAAGGAACGGCAAAGCGAGCCACATGTGCATTCCGTGAATATAGATAATCAAGGGAATTATCTTCTGGCTACTGATTTAGGCACCGACAGCATTATGATTTATAAAATAGACAAAACCGAAGGAAAGCTTGTAGTCAATGCTTCCCAGGCCTGTGAGGCAGTTCCTCCAGGAGAAGGGCCGAGGCATTTTGTTTTTCACCCTAATGGAAAGCACGCATATTTATCGACTGAATTGGGGGGCCATGTGATTGTATTTGATTATGATGAGGGACATGGAACACTTTGTAGAAAACAAATGATATCAACATTGCCGGAATCTTACAAGGGATATATTCATGTTGGGCATATTGACGTTTCACCTGATGGAAAATTTGTTCTGGCATCGAACCGCGGGCATGATAGCATTGCTGTGTATGCGGTTTCTAAAGACGGCACTTTGAAAATGACGGATTTGGCAGGCAGCTTTGGTAAATTTCCCCGCCATTTTTGTTTTAATGCGGGGGGGAATCGCCTGATTATTTCTAACCGCCTGTCAAATTGCATTTCGGTCTGTAGTTTTGACAGGAAACAAGGGAAAATAGGCGAATTGTTGTGGGAACAAAAAATACCTTCTCCCACGTTTGTTGCGCTTCACGAACTGCCATAATAAAACCGGTTTTGTTAAAAAACCAAAGAGCGTGTTGCAAAACAGCCCACAAAAATGCAGAGACCAGGCTCCCAAAAAAAGGGATGCCTAATCTCTGTATTTGTTTTAAAGTAAGCCGAACAGAACATAACCACCCCACGGGGAATCCATCTGCGCCTTTGCCGCTCCATCCAGGTAGAGGGTGCTTTTAGCCTGCTCAAAACGACTTTGCTTTCCGACGGTTCCTCCCAGAGGTAGGGCCAATGTCCGAACAAAGCTATTCCTGCTCGCCTTCGCGTTTGATTTCAAAAAACTCTGGATGAAACGAGAATATGGAAGGCTCAAAACCCGCTGTTCCGAAAAAATGATCGCTTAGCGCCCTTCAACTGAATACTTTCCGCATTCACCCGTTTTTTCCCCAGGGTGTGCTTTGCCGTCCCTTTTTTCCCTTGCTTTATCCACTCTCCCCCTGTTTTTCTTTATGATTGCCCTATGATTGTGAGGCTGTTGCAGAACTCGTTTAGCAACAGCCCCTTCATACATGATGCGATTAGTAGTTTTTATCTATTTGCCCGGGTCATTCGGCTTTTACCAAGAAGGCGCACTTAAATCAGCCCGACGAACTGCTATATGATTTGCTATCTTCTATTCTCCCACATTGTAAGAAAACGGTAAAAGTTCCTTGGCTCTAATCTTTTTATTCTCTCCATTTACTGAAAGAATCACTTCACATTCCGGCATATAATCGTGTAACGGCAGTTTCCTCATGGTGGTATGATTTCTTTACCATCTTTTCCGCGAACCGCAACGATTGTTTTAAAATCTCTTTCCCCATGTGTAATAGCGGTTCCTATTGCTACCTGCTCTGCACATGTTCCATGCAAAGAGTAAATATTTACACCAATGTATATTTTCCCGCTTTTACATCGAATTGCCGCTCCTACCGTATGATTATAGTTTTCTTCATCATAGTTTAAATGTATTGCTTTTTGCGCCTCTGCTATTAACTTATAGTTTGCATCTGTTAAAGAATACAATGTTATCTATCCTTTCCAAACTTGCGCCTTATCCGGCTAATACGCTGATTATATCACTTAAAAATGAAGTAATACAAATGATTTTTCAAGGAGGAATGCCCTTGAAAGATATCAAAACAAAACCGCCCGGAGGAAAGCCCAAAATATTGGAAAAAGCAGCCAGTATGCCAAAATCCGCCGCAAAAAGGGCGTGGATCCAGGCGGAGCAAAAGGCCAAGACTGATCTGAAGAAAGCACCCCAGGGCAAGGAAGACCAGACGGAGCAAACGAACAACGCTCCGGCCATCGACGCCAGCGAACGGATGGTGGGGGGAACTGCCCAAACCATTCAAAAGGGCGGCGGAGCTGCATCCAGCCTTCTCAGGTTTCCCCAATGACCGGATCGCTCCGCTAAGGATACAGACATCTGCGCTTACAGCTACGGGTATAGCCCGGATTTCCACCGGTTCCCTAATCTCCGCGTCCGGATCACTCGGGCAATCCAAAACGCGGGACACCGTGCAGCATTTAATTGTTAATAAGCAAATTCCTGTGCCATGCTGTGTACAATGGACGACATGGCAGAAAATACAAATTGTTTCGTCAAGTATACCA
>ULXW01009717.1_pt1 | contig 10901 bp, 7 predicted proteins | sample 1961661 | NCBI WGS metagenome assembly ULXW01 (sample SAMEA4835849, study PRJEB28245) | human gut metagenome | biome: gut microbiome; material: fecal sample | place: Denmark | collected 2008 | reverse complement strand
TCCCTGTCCAGGTGCTGTCTTTCCATGTCTGGTACTCACTGACTGCTTTTGTGTCTGCTGTCAACGTGCTTTTTTCTGTTGTCTCTCCATAGGCTCCTGCCTGAATGGGATTTAAGGTCAGACTCAATGCTGCCAACGCAGAAAAAGCAATTACTCTGTTCATTCTTTTCATTTTTACCTCCATTTTTCCTGCCACGGATGTGGCACTTTCTTATTCTGCATTTCCTTCGTTACAATCCCATCTTAAAATTTCATTGTAAAATCCACTACCTAACAAAAGTAAAAAATTTGAAAAATTTTTTCAAAAAACCAGGCATTAAAAAAAGCCCCTAAACTGCCTAAAAAATCGTTTTTAAGGCAATCCGAGGCTTTCCTTTTGTAAAATCCTTTAATTTAACTTTGCAAGTATTTTCTTAAATTGAATCGTAAACAAAATAGCAGTAAAGGTAACGGCAAACACGTCCGCAACCGGTTCTGCCAGATACACCGCAAAGGTCTGGTCCACAAAAAGCTGCGGCAGAATATAAATGAGCGGAATTAACAAAACAAATTTTCTCAACACCGCTACAATAATTGAACAAACAGCACTTCCAATTGAGACAAACGTCATCTGGCAGGCAATCTGGATACCGAAAATAAACAGTGCCCCACAATATACACGTAATGCCTGGGAAGTAAAATCAAGCAAAGTGGCATCGCTTGTAAACATGCCCACAAAAAGACGCGGGATGATTAAAATAAATGCCCACAAAACAACAGAGTATACCAAACTAATTGTTAGCAGCAAACGAAAACTTTTTTTCACACGCTCACGATTTTTCGCTCCGTAATTATAACTGGTAATCGGCTGTGCCCCTTGACCAAGCCCTTGCAGCGGAAGCATCGCAAACTGCATCACACTTGTTAAAATTGTCATCGCGCCGACCGCCAAATCCCCTCCGTAAGCAAGTAACGACGAATTAAAACAGACCGAAATGACACTCTCACTTGCCTGCATGATAAACGCAGAAAGTCCCAATGCAAGACACGGAAGCACCAAACCAAAATCCACTCGAAGATTTTTTCTTTTGAGGCGGAGAATCGTTTTCTCACCACATAGAAAATGAATTACCCACACACAAGAAATTCCCTGCGATAAAATAGTAGCAAGTGCAGCTCCTCTTACTCCCATATGAAACCCATAAATAAAAACAGGATCCAATATAATATTAGCCACTGCACCTATCATTACCGTAAACATACCGGTCTTTGCAAATCCCTGTGCCGTAATAAATGCATTCATTCCCAAGGTCAGCTGTACAAAAAGTGTGCCAAATGCATACAAACTCATATATGAATTTGCATACGAAATTGTATTTTCACTTGCTCCAAAAGCAAGAAGCAAATCTTTATTCCAAACCAGAATAACTACCGTCAAAATAAGAGAAATCACTACCTGCACCGTAACGCAGCCGCCAAGAATCTTCTCTGCCGACTCATGCTCTCCCTTTCCCATCGCAATCGAAGCACGCGGTGCACCACCGGAACTGATTAACGCTGCAAACGCTGACACAATCATAATCAATGGCATGCACACACCAACCCCGGTCAGTGCAAGGCTTCCGTCTCCCGGCATATGTCCAATATAAATGCGGTCAACAATGTTATAGAGCATATTCACAAGCTGTGCAATAACCGTTGGCACTGCCAGTTTAAAAAGCAGTTTTCCCACCGGCTCCGTTCCAAGAAAAGTTTTGTCCTGTTTCATATTATTATATTTCCTTCTTTCTATCTTTTTTGTAATAGAACTAATTGTAGACAAAAAATGGGTCACATGCAAGATATTTTTTAGTTTCCGTAATAAATAACAGTAAACACTCAATCCAAAATTTTCACTCCTTGATGATGTTCTCCGTCATTTTATACAATATGACGCAATTGATTTGTGTCAAGTGTTCGCTGGTACTCTATTTTGATTCCAGTAATTCGGCTGAATATCTTTAGGTCTTGTGGGTTTTGAGTACGTCGGTATGAGTTGCAAGAAGTCCAGTGGACTTCTGTTCTGCAACGACCGAAGCGGAGCGGAGACCACTGGTAGTTTCAGTGCCCATACCGCTACGTACTCAACGAGCGAAAGCGCCCACAAGACCAAAGATATTCTGCCGAATTACGGAAACAAATAAAATCCCCCCCGAACACCTATTCCAAACACCTACCTGAAATTGTTTTGACATAATTATTTTTTACACTAAATCTATCATTACATAAAAAGGAGTACACGCATGAAAAGAAAAGCACTTTGGATAAGCATCATTGGTATTCTTTTAATCGGTTTCGTCTGCCTATTCTGCTATCGGCATTATATAAGACAAAAACAAATCGAGCAAAAAAAACATACCGGTTTAGTCAGTGAAGATTTTCCGATTCAGGATATCAAACACCAAAGCAAAAATATTTATGAGGATGCTTACCAGACAGAAGCAGACAACCAGCTTCAAAATATGAGAAACAATAATTCCTACACAATCGAAGATCCACTTCTTGTCTGGAATCCATATGGAACAAATACCGGTTCCTTTTATTATTACGGAGTATCGGAACAAGATAGTTATGTCGTCTGCGAAGTGACCTGTAACAATGGCAGCGTGATAAAACACCGCTTGAAAAATGATTCCGATTCCGGCGTAACAAAAACACATGAATACTTAATTACCGGACTGGCACCGGGACTTGAAAATCATTTTTCCCTTGCTTTTTATGACGCAGGAAACAATTTGATTCATACCTATCAATATACTGTTACACTTAAAAAGGATAAACAGATTCCTGCCATTACCAAAGTGGAAAAGGGAAATAGCAAATCTTCTTTGACCGATGGACTTTTTGCCGTTTTGGGACATGATAAATCTAAGGCAAAAAATATTTATTATTATGACAATAACGGTATCTGCCGGGGAAAAACACCATTGAATGACTACCGCACCGACCGTATTTTAACGATTGATGGTAAACTTGTCTACTCCTACAGCCTCACAGACATTGCATTTGTCAACCGACTGGGAAAAGTCGAAAAGACACTTTCTCTTGGTAAATACGAACTTCATCATGACTTTATGTACGATGAAAAACGAAATGAGCTTTTATGTCTTGTCAACGATACCGACAAAGACACAATTGAAGATGTTTTGATTTCTGTCAATATTGAAACCGGAAAAATAAAAAAACTGGTCGATTTTGAGAAAATGATGAAGTCCATGAGAAAGCGCTCCGTACAACGCAAAGGCGGAAAAAATACATATGGCGGAACCGAGCTTGACTGGCTTCATTTGAATTCTCTGGATATGATTAATGATAAAGATGCCGTATTCAGCAGCCGGGAAGAAAGCGTAATTATTAAAATCAATAATATTTACGAGAATCCTTCCATTGACTACTTAATCCACAGCGGCTCTCTTTATAAAGGAACCAAATATGAAAAACTGCTATTAAAACAAAAAGGGAACTTTGTCGGACATGCCGGTCAGCACACAATTACAGTAGAACATGATACTTCACTGCCAAACGGACAATATTATTTGTTTATGTACAATAATAACTTTGGCAGTGCCAAAACACTCCCTCAATTTGACTGGAGTCTCTATCCGGGCGTCGGCACTTACCGCAAAGGAACTGCCTCCTATTTTTGCAAATATTTAGTCGATGAAAACCAAAAAACATACGAATTGGTTCAGCAATTTTCCGTTCCGTATTCCAGTGTAGTCAGCGGAGTGAATTATATTGGAAATAACGTCACATTCAGCAGCGGCATGGATCACACTTATGGCGAATACGATAAACAAGGAAACATGATTTGTACATATACTTATGCCGCAAAGCGATACGCTTACCGCGTAATAAAATATGATTTTACTGATGTATACTATGAAAAGGAGACCATCCAATGAAACAAAAAAAACTACTGGTAAGTATGTTTTTACTTCTGTTTTGTGGCACTCTCGTTTGTGCCACAAAATCTCAGGCAAAAATACTTACTATCAAACACAGTACGAAAAACGTTTATACGACCAAATACCAGAGGGAAGCAACTTCTTATCTGACCAAATGGAAAAAGGGGAAAAGAACTTTGGATGCCCCTCTGTTAGTAAAAAATCCATATGGCACACTGAGTACCTCTATTTACTTTTATGCGGTTTCTACAGAACCACTTTACGCCAAGTACACCATTACAGCCAAAGGTGCGGAAACGATTTCCGGCACTTTAGCAGGCGGATCGGAAGCAAATGTGCGCCTAACTCACGAATATCTAATTCCGGGACTCGCCGCCGGCAGAAAAAATACAGTAGAAATTAATTTCTACAATGCAGCAAATGAGTTAAAAAAGACTGTTCGCTTTTCAACGACACCAAAAAAGGAAAAAGTGATTCCAAAAATTAAAAAAGTGAAAAACGGAAAAAGCAAAACTGCCGTCTCGCTCGGCTTCTATGCCATGTTTGGACACGATAAATCAGATGCCACCAACATTTACTATTACGATAACAACGGTGCAAGCCGCGGCTTGACACCACTGAATGGCTACCGCACCGACCGAATTCTCACCGTAGACGGCAACTGGATTTTCTCCTATGATATTGACAAGCTCGCCGTCATGAACCGCTTAGGGCATATCGTGAGACAAATCTCTCTCAAAGGTTACGAACTCCACCACGATTTTATGTACGATGCGGCTCATAAAAAATTACTGTGTCTTGTAAATGATAAGAAGAAAAAAACAATCGAAGACGTTGTTATTTCTGTTGATATTAAAACAAAAAAAACAAAAAAATTAGTGGATTTTGCAAAACTTATGTCGGCTTCCAGAAAAAAACATGTTCAGCGAAAAGGTGGTAAAAACACCTACGGAGGAACTGAACTTGACTGGCTCCATTTAAATTCCTTAGATTTAATTAATGATGGAGAACTAATTGTGAGCAGCCGGGAAGAAAGTTCTTTGGTAAAGGTCAGCAATATTTACAAAAAGCCGAAGATCAAGTACATCATCCACTCCGGCTCCCTCTACAAAAAAACATCGCTTGCAAAGTATCTTCTTAAACGGACCGGTGTCAAGTTTGTCGGACATGCCGGTCAGCATACGATTACCGTAGAAAAAGATGATACCCTCCCAAATGGGCAGTATTACCTCTACCTGTACAACAACAATTTCGGCAGTGCAAAAACACTTCCAAAATTCAGTTGGAAAAGTTATAAAGGCGTCGGCTCCTACAAAAAAGGAAAGGCTTCTTATTACTACAAATATCTGGTGGATGAGAAGAAAAAGACCTACCGGCTTGTAAAAAAAATTGCTGTTCCTTATTCCAGTGTTGTCAGCAGTGTCCAGCATTTTGATGAAAACATCACATTCAGCAGCGGCATGAACCACACCTACGGCGAGTATGACAAAAATGGAAAAATGATTCGCACCTTCACTTACCAGTCCAAACGTTACGCCTACCGCGTAATGAAATATAAATACGATATTTTCTAATACCCTCAAAAAACTGCCGATTCTTAGAATTCTTGTTCTTAGAACCGGCAGTTTCTTTTCCTCTTTCTTACTTACATGGCAAGCCCATCCTGCAGCTGCTTTGCCAAGGTACGAATACGTGCTGCCATCTTGTCAATTTCTGCAATTCCGGCAGCGTTTCCAGCACAAAGCCGAGCCACTGTCCAATCGATACACCAGCCACCGACAAAACCGTAATCAAAATATTTCCTGTTAAGCGTCAAAAAAACGTGGTTATAACAACATATTTCTCAAATAAATTTTTTTATAATAAGCTCACAATAACAAATCAAAGGAGCGAAAACGCATGACAAATTCAATGTTTTGTTTTCAATGTGAACAGACCGCAGGATGTGCCGGATGCACCGGTTGTGCAGGCGTATGTGGTAAAACTGCCGAAACTGCCAATCTTCAGGATGAATTAACCGGAGCACTGATTGGCTTGGCACGTGCCTGCGAAAACAATAAAAAAACGGAAAATACGGATCAGATTATTATAGAAGGTCTTTTTACAACCATTACAAATGTAAACTTTAACGATGATACGCTGCGCGAAATGATTCAGCGGGTAAATGAAGAAAAACACATCATTGTACCGGATTGCAGCGTATGCAAAAATCCATGTGGAAACACCGACAATTATGACATGAAACGAATTTGGGAAGCAGATGAAGATATCCGCTCATTAAAATCCCTTATCCTTTTTGGCATCCGTGGCATGTCAGCCTATGCATACCACGCAAAAATGCTTGGCTATACAGATGAAACCGTCAATCAGTTCTTTTATAAAGCACTTTGTGTAATTAGCTATGATTTTGATATGGAGCATCTTCTCCCGGTTGTTATGGAAACGGGTGAGGTAAACCTCGCATGTATGGCACTGTTAGACCGTGCGAACACAACCTCGTATGGCACTCCGGTTCCGACAAAGGTTTCTCTGACTGTTGAAAAAGGACCTTTTATCGTTGTAAGCGGTCACGATTTGAAAGATTTGGAATTGCTTCTTAAACAAACGGAAGGAAAAGGAATTAACATCTATACCCACGGAGAAATGCTCCCTGCCCACGCTTATCCGGAATTAAAAAAATATCCTCATTTGAAAGGAAATTTTGGAACAGCATGGCAGAACCAGCAAAAAGAATTTGACAATGTTCCGGCAGCCTTTTTATTTACAACCAACTGCTTAATGCCTGTGAAACCTGGTTACGCTGACCGCGTTTTCACAACTGAAGTCGTTTCTTACCCAAATGTCACACACATTGGTGAAGACAAAGATTTTACACCGGTTATCGAAAAAGCACTGGCACTTGGCGGCTATTCAAAAGACAAAGAAAATACCGGAATTAATGGCGGCCACTATGTCATGACCGGATTCGGACACGGAACCGTCCTTGGTGTCGCAGACCAGGTAATTGAGGCTGTAAAAAACGGCGATATCCGACACTTTTTCTTAGTCGGTGGATGTGACGGTGCAAGACCGGGAAGAAATTATTATACCGAATTTGTAAAACAGACACCAAAAGACACCGTTATTTTGACACTTGCCTGTGGAAAATACCGTTTCAATGACTTAGACCTTGGTGAAATTGGCGGACTTCCCCGCATCATGGACATGGGACAATGCAACGATGCCTACTCTGCCATTCAGGTTGCTATCGCACTGGCAAAGGCATTCGATTGTGATGTCAATGAACTTCCTTTGTCGATGGTTCTGTCCTGGTACGAGCAAAAAGCTGTCTGCATTCTGCTGACCCTGTTACACCTTGGTATCAAAAATATTTATCTGGGACCAACACTGCCAGCCTTCCTCTCAAAAAATGTGCTGCAATATCTGATTGATGAGTATCACATTTCCAAAGTATCAACCCCGGAGGAAGACTTAAAACAGATTCTTTCATAATCACTTAGTGTGAATTTTTTATCTGAATCTGACACATTTTCATGGACGCCAGCGCGTTTTCGTGGGACTCTTTTGTCACTCCCGCGCAGCACGCTGCGTCCACGGAAATAACAGTTTCCGGAAATACAGTTTTTAATCCCATTGCATTTGAAATTACACAGATATCCGTACATAACCCAATCAATTCGATTTCATCACCAAAAAACAATTCCGGTTGTGCCAAAACCGCCTGCGACCAATCATATCCAAATGTATTTTTATCAAACACCATATCGTCCTCACTAAAACCAATCTCATCTGAAATCTGCCACCCAAAAGTTCCTTCGATACAATGCTTCACCGGCAGATTTTTTCCCTCCTGCGTATCCAGATAATCCTCTCCATGCGTATCACGGGTGAAAAAAACCGGATTTCCTGCCTCCCGGTATTCTTTAATTTTATCCTTTACAAATGGCACAATTGCCTCCGCCTCTTTTGTTCCCAGCGCTCCATTAATAAAATCATTCTGCATGTCAATCACAAGTAATGTCTTCATTTGAACTCCTTTCCAGCCAGTCGGCCTCAATATTAACAATTTGGTGCATTGGTATGACCGTATGGTCGTTAAAAACCAATTCGCGTTTATATTCATCCATTTTCTTTACCACACCGGCATAACTTTCATATCTCCCGCCTGCCTTCTTCTCATCCGGCAGAAAATATATGATCGTCACCTCCGGATTTTCACTCATTTTGGCTTTTATCTGCATAAAAATCCAATCAAGCCGCTCCATCACATCTTCACCAAGTGCTTTTTTTTCATCCGTCAAACGAGCCGTCTCGGAAATTGCCTCCTCATGTCCGGTCAGTGCCGCAAATGAGGAAAACTGCGCCGCCCGGTCTCTTCTTGCCATGCGGGGATGATTTTTGGAATTGGGATGCGGCATAGAAAGAATGTCATCGTATTTATGACTAATTTCATTATTCAGCATTTCCTGACCTCCTTTCCTTTTTCGAATCCGATTATGCCTTGTGTCCGCCAATCTGTGAATTTCTATCTTTGGCAGTTGCACCTTCTTCCAGATTCATTCCTTTTAAAATTGCATTTTTCCCAAACTTTTTCTTAATATCAAGCATCGCATGCTGGATTCGTTTTTCTTTTTCAAGAGCAGCCTCTTCTTTCTCGCGCTCCCGTTTTACTTCTTCATAATCCGTAAAAAGCTGTAACTGCTCATAGTTTTCTTTCTCCTGCACCAAATCCTCACTCACTAGCTTATTCGCTGTAATGGTAATCCGACGAACCAATAACTTTTTATCTACAATCCGGTCATATAATTCCATTACTGCATCCATAATTATAGCAGTGGATGATGTCTGCCTTTTTAAATTAGTTGTCCCGTGTGCATGTTTTGGCACCTTTCTTCCATAACGGTCCGTTGTCACAACTCCTTTGTAGCTTCGATTTCTTGATGGGTCTGTCAAGTTTACAATATCATACCCTATCGTGAGTACAATCTGATCTGTAACAAGTCTTTTGTCGACCAAATCAAGCACCATCAAATCCGTCATTTCCTTTACCACCAGTTTCGCTTTATCAAAATCATAGGGGCACTGCAAAACCTGACCGGAACTTACACTATTTGTCTCCGGCTTATACGCCTTAACATCCTGAATTGTGCACGGCTCATACCCCCATGCATGGTCAATCAAAAGTTCCGCATTCACCCCAAATAACTGATACAAAAGTTCTTCATTGTATAACTCATCCGGTCTTCCAATGGAACATCTGGCAATATCGCCCATCGTATAAAGACCATTTGCTTCTAATTTTTTTGCATAGCCGGGACCTACACGCCAAAAATCGGTAAGCGGTCTGTGATTCCAGAGAAGTTTCCGATACGACATCTCATTTAACGCCGCAATCCGCACCCCGTTTTTATCCGGATCCATATGTTTTGCCACCACATCCATCGCAATTTTACAAAGATACATATTGGTACCAATTCCTGCTGTCGCAGTAATCCCGGTTGTCTTGAGAACATCCTGTATCATTGTCATGGCAAGTTCTCTTGCCGTCATTTCATAGGTAGAAAGGTAATCGGTCACATCCACAAACACCTCATCTACCGAGTAAATGTGCATATCCTCCGGTGCAATGTACTTCAAATAAATATCGTAAATTTTTGTGCTGTACTCCATGTAATATGCCATTCTGGGTGGTGCCACAATATAATCAATGGCAAGAGTTTTATTTTTTTTTAGTTCCACACTGTCATCCGAGGCACCTAGAAATGTTCGATTCGGTGCCTGATACCGGCGTTTATAATTTGCTTCTTTCACCTTTTGAACGACCTCAAAAAGCCGTGGCCGCCCCGGTATTCCATAACTTTTAAGAGCAGGTGAAACAGCAAGACAAATTGTTTTTTCTGTCCTTGTTTGATCTGCCACCACAAGATTTGTAGTAAGTGGGTCACGATTTCGTTCTTTACATTCCACAGAAGCATAAAACGATTTTAAATCAATTGCAATATAAGTTCTATCGACTGATGCACGCGATGTCATAATCGATCTGCACCTCCTGATGCGAATACATTTTATAAAAGCAATCCAAAATACGATCCGCAACCATACTTCCATTTACTTCGTCCGTATCCATAAGAATTACCACAATCTGTTTACTGGAATATCTCGTCGATACATCCGACCTGCGTAAGGACGTATAAATTGCTTTCTCCAAGGTCTCCAAAATCAGTTCCATCTCTGTCACATCAATTTCCTGATTATCCGCATTCACCGTAAATAACACGGTTTGAACATCCTTTTCGTTTCTCTTTACAAAACGGCAGATAAAATTATAAACATGATGAAAACTGTCTATATCAAGAAAATATGCGCCCTGTCCATCATCTGCACGGCTCATTAAACTGTTAATATACTTCAGATCAACAATTTTTCCGGCACGGCTTTTTTCCTTCTGTAACTTATCACTGAAAAAATGATATGCGTTTTTTCCGTTCTGCTTCACATAGTATAACGCTTTATCTGCTGAGTTGTAAAGTTTATTAAATTCCATTCCGTCTTCCGGTGTCTGCGCAATGCCAATCGAAACGGAACACTCGGTTTCAAAATCAAATTCAGCAAATTTCTTTTGAAAACCGGAAATAATCTCTGCTGCACGGCTGCCCAGTTCACTTTTTTCTGTAACATCCTTTACAAAAATCATAAACTCGTCACCACCAATCCGACAAAGAACATCCCCTTCTCCTGCAAATTTCTTTAAAGTGCCGGCAAATATTTTAAGCGTTTCATCCCCGGCAATGTGACCGTAATTGTCATTAACTGCTTTAAAATTATCCATATCAAGCATAAAGAGAGCACCTTTTTTTTTCTGTGAAATCATTTCATTTACAGCATTCTCTGTATAGGCGCGATTCCAAAGACCGGTTAGGACATCCTGATAAGATTTACTTTTAATATCCGATACTTCACGGGTTTTCTTCTCTA
>ULXW01039702.1_pt1 | contig 10999 bp, 10 predicted proteins | sample 1961661 | NCBI WGS metagenome assembly ULXW01 (sample SAMEA4835849, study PRJEB28245) | human gut metagenome | biome: gut microbiome; material: fecal sample | place: Denmark | collected 2008 | reverse complement strand
AGCCCGGGGCAGGTGCTGCAATGTCCCTACACCGCGGAAAAAGCCCGGCTGGTCGCCCGGGAAATGGCGGACGATCTATCCCTGGATCTGGTGGACAAGGGGCTTGTCACCGACCAGATCGTTCTGACGGTTGGCTACGACATTGAAAATCTCACCGACCCGGAGCGAAGCCGCGCCTATCGCGGTTCCGTCACCGTTGACCGCTACGGCCGCAGGATTCCCAAGCACGCCCACGGCACCGCCAATCTGGACGGGCATACCGCCTCCTCCAAGGCCATCGTCAGTGCCGTCGCCGCGCTTTACGACCGCATCGTAGACCCCAATCTTCTGGTCAGGCGGCTGTATCTGTCCGCCAATCATGTCGTCCCGGAAACCTCCCTGCCCCGGCAAGAGACTTCCGAGCAGCTGGACTTTTTCTCTGATTACGCCTCCCAGGAAAAGCGCCGCGCCGAGGAAGCGGCTGCGCGGGAGCGGGAAAAGCGCCGTCAGCAGGCAGTGCTGACCATCAAAAAGAAGTACGGAAAAAATGCCATTCTGAAGGGCATGGACTTGGAGGAAGGCGCCACCGCCAGAGACCGGAACGGTCAGATAGGAGGACACAAAGCATAATGGGCGAATACGACGATCTGATTTATCTGCCCCATCCCGTTTCCCGGAAGCACCCGCCCATGTCCGCCATGGACAGAGCCGCCCAGTTTTCCCCCTTTTCCGCCCTCACCGGTTACGAGGCCGTTCTCCGGGAGGCAGGCCGCCTGACGGACAGCCGGGCGGAATTGTCGGAGTACAGCCGGGACATTCTGGATCAAAAGCAGCAAATCCTCCTGGACGCCGCCCCGACGCACCCGGAGATCACCATAACCTACTTCATCCCCGACCGCCGCAAGCAAGGCGGCGCGTATGGCACGCTCAAGGGCAATCTGAAGAGAATCGACCTTGCCCGCCGCGTAATCATCCTGCTGGACGGGACGGAAGTTTCCCTGGACGATGTCGCGGATATCCAGTGTGAGCTGTTTGCCGGCCTGACTTATGACAAACCGGGTGAGTCGTGACCAGCTATCCCATTCCACCGACCAGAAACGGTCATCCCGCAAAAACTGACCGCGCCCAGACAGGCATTTGTCCCGGTACGCAGCAGGTTAAAGCAGGCAAGCGCCGCCCCGGCCGCATGATATTTTTTCAGCAGCGTCACCAACGCGCAGGCCATCCGGGAAGCATTCCAGATATCCTCCTGGGTCGGCTCCACACACCCCTGGGAATGGCCGGTGAACCAGTCAAAATACGTTGCCGCCTGTTCCCGGGTCGTAGCGAGGAAGAGGTCTTCCAGTTCCTCCTGGGCGACCGGTACAATCTTCACCCCGAAGCGGTCTTCGTAGTATCCGGTGTCGGAGGCATTGCTGACCACCCAGGGTTCCGTCTGCCCGATTTTCAGAACCGTTGCTCCGTTTATGTAGCAGTATGCTTCCAGAACCCGAAGCCATTCTGGATTTCTTCATCGCCCTGATATACGGGGGCAGCATGGGAATCGCCATCAGTTTGGTCGCGGTTCCCCAGCTTGCCGTTTTCACCTGCTTCTTCTTTTTGGCAAAGGTTCTGATTCCCATGATGAGCGACGCCATGCTGACAAATTTCATCGCCTGCGGCGGTGTATTGAGCATTGCGGCAGGTATGCGCATGGCCAAAATTCGTCAATACCCGGTCATCGATATGCTTCCGGCACTTGCGCTGATCCTCGTTCTTACCCCGCTCTGGGAGCGTCTTTTCCCATGAGGTGACACATTCTCCATATTCAAAGAAAAAGGGGCTGCTGCAAAATTCGTTTTTGCAACAGCCCCTTTTCCGTTTTCAGCTTACGTAGCATCCTCCACCGGAATGGTGTCCCGGTAAATGCCCAGGAGCCGCACTGTCGGCCTGGAGATCGGGAGCAGCTCGTCGTAGGCGGGAATCGTGCCATGGACATTCTCGCACAGCCAGTCCATGTGGAGCAGCGCCTCCGCCCCAAGTGTCCGCAAGCCGTCGTTCTTGACTACGCCGCCCTGGGCGACGATCTTTCTGCGGAAGGGGTCGATCACGCCGCTTTTGATGCCGTTGCGCAGATAAAGCGCCAGATTTTTCACGCCCTCCGGCAAATCGTCCGCCAGCTTCACGTCGATCACGCCGCTGCTCAGCCCCCACCAGTCGTTCACGGCCTGGCCGTGGCTGTCGTCCCAGGTGCCGGACAAAATCGACCGGATCACATTCTCATAGAACTTTCCCCAGACCCAGCAGGGCGAACCCAGAGGGACAAATTCGCCGTTATCGCCCACATAATAAGTGCCGTATTCCGTGTGCAGCTTGTCCTCCGCCGGTGTATCCCGGTTGGAGATCACGCGGATCCCGTCCCGGATGAACTCCTGGGTCGGGTTGCCCGGCAGACATGACCATTTCAGCTCGATCTGCGCTCTGGGATTGGTGAGCTGTGCGCCGAGGGCAAAGGCATTGATAGAGGCAGGAACGCCAAAAATCGGATAGGAACCCACGTAGCCGATTCTATTGTTGTCCGCGATGGCACCGGCAATGGCGCCTGTGATGAATTTTCCCTCATAGATACGGCTGTAATAGGTACGAACCGTGGAATAGGGCATGTGGATGGAGCAGTTCAGGAACCGCACCTTGGGATAGCGGATGGAAACCTTCAGGCTGGGTGCAACCAGCTGGGGTGTTGTGGTGAAAATCACCTCCGCGCCGTCGGCGACGGCCTGTTCCAGAAGCGCCTCCGCCTGGACGGCCGTGTCCGCGCCAAAATAGCTGCGCACCGTGACCGCGTTCCCCAAAGTGTCCTCCAGGTGCCTTCTTCCCACGTCGTGAGCGCATGTCCACGGGCTGGTCTCCACGGTACGCTGATGAACAAAGGCGACGTTGACGTGACCCGGCCGCCGCAGTCGGCCAAACAGCGACTGCTTCGGGGCGGTCTCCGCCGCCTCCGTCCGCACGACCAAGTCCGGCAAATCCATTGCCACCACGTTCTCCCACAATTCGCTGAGGGATTTTTTCAGCTGGCTGCCGGACAGCGCTCCCAGGTCGGAGAAGGGATGCCCTCGCAGCCACAGCAGCAGCGCTTCCTCCGGCTGGATGTGCAGCCCCCGGCCGCCCAGAGCGTCAAAGGCATCCCGGAAATACTGGAAATACGCCCGGAAACGGCGGCGCTCGTCCTCCGTCCACGGCCGATCCTTCGGCAGATTGGTAAGCGCCAGCAGCTGCATATAGTACCCCGGATGGGTGTAGCGAACATCATACAGCTTTGCGTATTTGAAAAATTCCAGGAATTCGTAATAGGCGCGGATTTCCACGCCCTGGCTCAGGGGCGGAACGATCCGGTAGACGACGCCGGGAATTCTGGTCGCCCCGTAATATTTCAGCACGCTCAGGCGCTTATTTCCTTCCTGAACGTAGAAATTTCCCAGATATTCATAGCAAATAATAGGGTCGCGGATGCCCACGTCCCCCTGGTGCGCCTGACACAGCGCCATCCACTTCGTCGCAAATTCCGACTCGCAGTCCAGCAGCGGGAAAAAGCCCGCCGAAAATGCGGAAATCCTTCCGGCGCTTTTCACGCCGACAATTCGTTCAATGGGGATTTCCAGGGTGCCGATATCCTGCGCCCCCTCGGAAACGCCGCCGCCCAATATTTGATCCAGCACCAGCGGAAAGGGGTTCTGTCCCTTCCCCTGGAGCATCGCGCACTCCTTCTGCCCAAGCCTGAGCGCTTTCAGATATTCGCTTTCGGCCTCTGCCACCGTCATTTTGATTCCTCCAAAAATCGTATCTATTCGATAAAATCATACTTCTTTTCGGGAGAAAAAGCAATGCGCAAAAGGATTAAAAAATACAGGATTTTTCCTCAAATCAAAGCGAAAGCAATAAAAAATCCCGTAAAAACCGGAATGCCCCGGGGAATCCAGTCACGACGAATCAATGCCCCCTGGCGATTCCGTCAGAGGGCATTGCATGGAGGCACTGCGCAGGTTCACATGATGTATTCCTGCGCACATGAAGAAGACTTACTTCTGCAGCACGCGCTTATAGTTGCGGCCGATGTTGTCCCACAGCTCCAGCGCGTCCTTGGCAGCAACGGACGTGCCATAACCGCCGCGGTATGTCCAGGTGGCCAGACGGTCTACGCCTGCTGCCTCGTACATGTCCACAACGTGGTCGATCTGCTCCCATTTTTCGGGGCGCTTGTTGTAGCCCATCAGCCACCGCTCGGATTCCTTTCCGTACTTCTTTGCCACGGCCACGGTGCGGTCGGTAATCTCCTGGAAGAAGCTGTCCGGCAGACTCCAGTTGATGATGGTGGTGGAGAACACGTCGAAGTAGGGGCAGGCTGCCACCATATCCCAGTTGTCATAGCCCCGCAGCTCCGTGACGTAGTAGCCGTTCAGGGTCGCGTGGACGCAGCAGGTGATCTCCAGCTTGGGATTGTACTCCTTCAGGGACTTGGAGACGCGGCTCAGGGTTTCCAGCGCCTCTCTCCAACGGAACTGCTTGACGTCGTCGTTCATAAACTTGGGCATCTCGTAGCCATAGTAATCCTCGAACTTCTTCATACACTCGGGGCAGCGGCACGCCCAGTCGTCGCCGGCGCCGCCGGTGATGGAGGCATAGCTCTTGGGATAGGCATAGTGAGGCTCATCCCAGAAGAAGCCGTCCACCTCCGTCTCCCGGGCAAGCTTCAGGCACAGGCGCTCGAAGTAGTCCCGGAAGGAATTGGTGTTGAAGCAGGCAGCGTTCAGCACTTCGCCGGTGTAGGCGCTGACCTGACGGTGATGGATGTTGTTTTGCAGGAACAGGGAAACCTGCTCGCCGCCAAAAAACTTGCCGATGCCCCAGGTGTCCGCGATGACCCGCAGACCCATTTCGTGCGCCTTCTTCACGATGGCGTTGATGTTGGGGAACCAGAAGTCCATATCGAACTCGGTGATGGCAAGCAGAACGGTGTCCACGCCATGGTCGAGCATTTCCCGGAAGTCGGCTTCCGCGTGCTCGACATAGTTCAGGCCGTAATAGCTGACCATAGTATGCTTGATAGCCATAGTTTATCTCCTCATTCTCATTTGTTCATGTACACAGGCTCGCCGCTGGCAATGGAATCATAGCAGCGAACCATGGCTTCCACGGTCTGGCGGTGCCACTGCAGGTTGATCTTGGGCTGCTTGTGGTTCAAGATGCAGTCATGGAACTCGTCCATCATGCCGATCCACTCGTCGAAATAGGTGTACTGGACGGTGTAGCGGTTGTTGGGGCCGCCGTTGAAGTACACGTTGGGGCCAAAGCAGTCGGCCTGAATCACGCCGTCGGTGCCGACGATGGAGAAGTTGACCTCCATGCGCTTGGGCAGGATTTCCCAGCCGGGGCCGGGGCGCTTGAGCTTTTCTTCCAGACGGGACCAGCTGGGATCCAGCAGGAACTTGCAGCCGTTCTTCATCTGGCCGGTGACGTACAGCACGTCCTCTTCCTCGATGTCGCGGATGTTATCGGCCACATCGGCAAAGACGTAGTCAAAGTCGGAGCCGGTACACCAGCGCAGCATATCAAAGATATGGGGATGGTCGCTCAGAGCGCCGCCGCGGAAACGGGGGTCGCCTTCCTTCAGAGGAACGCGCTTGCCGTAGGAACGCTCCGGCACGCCCTGCCAGGGGAATGCCCACACGGGGGACAGGGTGATGTTGGTGGCGTTGAAGGAGATGATCTTGCCGATGGCGCCGTCCCGCGCCAGCTCGATGGCCCGGCGGCAGGAGGGATTGTAGTGCATTTCCAGCTCCACCTGGCAGATCAGGTCTTTTTCCTCCACCATCCGGATCATACGGTCGTACTCTTCCAGATCAAAGGTGGGAATCTTCATGGACAACATGTGCTTGCCGTACTTGGCGCACAGCTCCATGTCGGCAAAATGCTGATGGTTCTCGCTGGCAATAACCACGCCGTCGATCTCAGGATGCTCCCTGAGCATCTGCTCGGTGGACATGTAGATGGGAATATCGTAGCCATAGAGCTTGAAGTCCTCGGCCACGGCCTCGTTGGCGCAGGAGACGGCGACCCAGTTCAGCTTGGCGTTGGAATCCAGCGTCGCATAGTATTTGCGCACGTGTGCATGGGTCAGAGAGGAAATTGCCAAATTCACCTGTCTCATATTTAACCCTCCACTTTGGTGTAACGGACACTGGCGTTGGCTGCCAGCGCGGCCTCATAGACCTTCTCGATGTGTGCATAGTTTTCGCGCAGCGCCTCAATACGGCTGATGTCGGACAGCGCCCACAGGATGAACCGGACAGAGTCTACCTGGGTGTTCTCCATGTCATACAGCTCGGCGTCGATATCGGTGTATGTCAGGGTTTCCTTTCCCTTGAAAACATAGATGGGGTACTGCTGGGTCTGGGTATCCACCACCACGTCGCAGGCCAGACCGTTCTTGCCGATGATCTCATGGAGCAGCACCGGCTGGGAGCCTTCGGGAGAGAAGCCCAGCTCCATGCTCACCTTCACGTTGCCGTCGGTGGACAGGATGCAGTTGGCGTAAACGTCGCCGCTGAAATCGGAGAAGACCTTTTCGATTCTCTGATGGGTGACGAACTCCACCAGATTGGTCTCAAAAACGATGATGTCCTTCAGACTGCGGGTGAATTCGTCGGGGGAAACAATGTGGTGAATGCGCATTGCCAGCGCATTTTTGACCATCTCGGTGTCCAGAATGTTCCGCAGCTCCACATAGCGGCGCTTTAACTGCCAGTGGTACAGGGGGACATTCACGAAACCGTCCTGGGGCAGTGCCTTGCCAAAGTCATAGAAGAAGCGGTAGCTGCCTTTGTCGCAGGATACCTTGATGGCACCTTCTTCCAGCTCGACCTGCACATTGTCCGCCACGGAATACTTGGCGGCAAGCTCGGTCAGATAGGGAATGAATTTGTGATCCATAATTCGCGCTCCTTTTTCTTACAGCATTTTGATACGGGGGCTGTACTTCGTAAGATTCTTACGATTGAATTCATCGCCTCCGGGGACGTTGGCGCTGCGCCAGAAGGGAGGCTCAATGCCCCGCTCCAGGCACTCCTTGGCGCACTCGATCTCCAGGCGGTGGACAATATAGAAGTCGGTCATGTTGGAAATGGGGCCGATGGGGGTATCGAAGCCCTCCAGCTTGACCACGGTGTCGCCCAGGGGGTTATAGTCGTCGATGCAGACGTCGGCGAAATCGAACAGGTTCTTATGGGACGGGTGACGCAGCTCATAATCCAGAGGGATGTTTTCCTGCCAGTCGGAGGAGGAAACAGCGATGATCTTCGCCCCCCGCTCCTTGGCCTGCATGACGGCGTCAATGGTAGCGGCGTTGGTGCCGATGTTGTGATAAACAATCAGCACGTCATCCTTCTGGAGATTGTAATATTCCATGATGGCGCGGCCATAATTGACACAGCGCTCCAGCGCCAGGTACTTCTGCGCCTGGTTGAACACGGACAAGCCGGTCTCCATGCAGGGGTTGATGTTGCACAGGCCGCCGGCGCGGAAGAACATCTCGCCGACAGGCAGAGTGGTGTGACCGCCGCCGCCGTAGACGTTGATCAGGCGATCGTTCTCAATGGCATCGGCCATCAGCTTTGCGGCGGCACGGATGTTGTCGTACTGCTCCGTTTCGATTTTGTTGAGCAGCTCCATCACCTTGGGCAAATAACCGCTGGATTGATCCATAGCATTCTCTCCTCTTGTTAAAAAGTTTTCGTATTTTTCTGTTTTTCAACAGGTTTTACGCTTTTGGCACATAGTTATCGAAAATTTTCCTCAAAATTCCGGAATTTCCGAAGGCCATCAGGGAAAAGCCGATGAGCGGCCACACCATCAGTCCGACGGCAATGGTGGTATTGTTGATCAGCGTAATCCATACCGCGCCGACGACGGCCGCCGTCATCAGTGCCGTCTTGGGCAGATGCGCAAGCGCCATTATGCAGGCGTTTTTCAGCGTGTCGGCAAGGGATGCCTCAAATCTTGCCAGAGACGGGAACAGATATTGCAGCACCATAATGCCAAGGAGCGCCAGTATCTCTACACCCACCCGGAGCAGCCCGGGCGCCGTCCCCCCTGCCATGCCGTTCAGGACGCGGATGTCCAACACCAGCAGCGCCAGCACCACCAGAACCCCCAGCCAGAGCAGCGTCGCCTGCCTGAAATTCTGACGGAACGAGCGGAAGTAGCTGCGGGAAACGGAGCCTTCCTCGTCGCGCACCATTTTCAGCGTCACGGAATACAGCGCCGTCCAGGAAGCGCCGATGGTAATGAGCGGAATGCTGGTGACGCAGAACAGGATATTCAGCACCATCAGATCCGCAATCTTTGTCAGAAAGCGCATCAGAGGACTGTCCATACGGAATAATTTTGACATAGGCCTTCCTTCTCAAAGCAGTTCCGCAGACAGAATATTGCGGATTTTTCGTGTCAATGCCGAGGTTCCCGCGCCCTTTTTCTGCTGCATGAGCAAAATGGTCATGTTCTGTCCGGGGATGTTGGCAAAGTAGCATCCAAGCCACCCCGCCCAGCCGTACTCCCCCGCCTCGCTCATCAGGCAGGCCTGTCCCGGGTCGATCAGGCGCCGGAGCAGATGGGAATAGGTGTAGCCCTCGTGCCCGCCAAAGCGGCGCATGGCCGCCTGCTGGGGCGGTGTCAGCTCTCCGGAGGTCAGGTACTGCACCGTCCTGGGTGACAGAATCCTTGTCCCGTCCAGACTGCCGCCATTTAAGAGCATCTGGGCAAAGCGCGCGTAATCATCGATGGTGGAGAGCAGCCCGGCACCGCCGGATTCATACCGGGGCGGTGCGTCCGCCTTATTGCGGATCATCAGATAGTCTCCATCGTAGCGCCGCAGGCTGGCATCCTCTGCCGTTTCATAGGCAGCTGCCAGGCGGCTGTATGTTTCGTCAGGCACATAAAAGCCTGTATCTTTCATATTCAAGGGCTTGAACAGATTTTCTTCCAGGAACGCGCCGAACCGCATTCCTGAAACTTCCTCGATCACGGCGCCCAGCACATCCGCCGAAAAGCCGTAGCACCAGGAGCTGTCCGGCGCAAAGGCCAGGGGGATCCGTCCCAAAGCGTTGGCAAATTCCACCGTGCTGACACACCGGTCGGTATGCAGAAGCGCCATGCAGGAATCGATCAGCCTCAGAACCTGCCGTCCTTCCGGGGTAGGTTCCTCCCCGTAGGTCAGTCCGGAGGTCATGTTCAGCAGATGCAGCACCCGCACCGGACGCTGCAACGTCACCGGGACGCCGTCTTCCATCACCTTCGCCCCGGCAAAACCGGGCAGAACCTCGGAAACAGGCATGTTCAGATCCAGCATTCCCCGCTCCACCAGAATCATGGCCGCCACGGCTGTAACGGGCTTGGTCATGGAGAAAAGCCTGAAAATGTGGTCTCTTCCCAGCGTTTCCCGTTTCTCGATGTCCGCGTAGCCGCAGGCGCCGAAAAACAACTCTTCACCGTCTTTTCTCACCAGCAGGCTGACGCCCGCCGTCTGCTGATTCTGTACGGCCTGTTTCATCAGACCGCAAATCTTTTTCTCAAGATCGTCATTCATCATAGTTGCGCCTTAACTGCCGGAAAATGGCAGTCCCGGTCAGATAATGAGCCGATGACATGCACAGGCTCTTTTATCGTCGGGGTGGGGACTTTCGTCCCCGCCCCATAATCTTGCTTTTCGCGAAAATTACTTGATGGAAGCCATGTACTCGTTGGTAGCGGCTTCCCAGGCAGCCAGAGCCTGCTCAGCATTGGTGGTGCCGTAAACCAGATCCTTCAGAACCGTGACCAGGGAGGTGGAGAAGGTGCCGAAGTTGACGTTGTCATACCAGGCGTTGGTGGTATTGCAGAAGCCCTCGGGCATGGACTTGAGAACCTGCATGGGGGCAGCGGCCTTCTCGCCCATCTTACCTTCCAGCAGCTCCATGCCGTACTCGCAGTTGGGGATACCGCCGGTGGCAACGGTCCACTCAACGGCAGCGGGGTCGGTGGTCATCCACTTGATGAACTCCCACGCCCACTCCTTGTTCTGAGAATTGTTGGCAATGGCCATGTTGTAGGAGCCAAAGTAGGTGGACTGAGAACCGGCCATGTCGCCGGCTTCCACGACGGGCAGAGGCATGAACAGGAAGCGGTCTTCGATACCGGCAGCGGCGATCTTGCGGTACTGGTCGTAAGCCAGGGTTCTCCAGCGGATCGCGGCATTGTTCTCGGGGGTCAGGTCGGCGACGACATTGGCGCCTTCTCTGACGTTGGGCGCGCAGCAGGCAGCCAGGCGCTCGATATCAGCAAACACTCTGGGCAGAGCGTGGTCGGTAAAGTCGATGGTGGATTCCGCCGCGGTAGCGCCGTAGGTGATGGGCTTGGCACCGTAGGCCATCGCCAGCTGGTAGTAGTTCTGGAAGATGTTGGCGGTGTCGGTGTAGCACAGCTGGACGCCGTAGGTCTCCTCACCGGTGACGGGGTCGGTGCCGGTGCAGGCCTCCGCGATCTTGATCAGATCCTCCCAGGTCCAGTCGGCGGTGGGGGCTTCCACGCCGTAGTGATCCAGAATGTCCATATCAACGTATGCAATGGAGGGCTCGATGACGTACTGGATGCCGGAAACCATGGTCTTGCTCAGGTCGCCGAAGCGGCGGTTCTCGGTAGCGAACAGCTTATCGGCATATTCGGAATCTCTTTGCAGATAGGGATCCAGAGGCTCGCACAGCTCGGTCAGGGTTGCGCCGTGCAGGATGATGTCAACGCCGCCGGACAGGACAGCGGTCTGGATGGAAGTGATCCAGTTGTCCCAGGGGCAGGTCTCCACGACAACCTCGACATTGGGATACTTTTCGTTCCATGCCGCGATCAGTTCATTGTAACCGGGCATCTCGACGCCGGAGACCAGGTCGATCGTGCCTTCAGCACCAACATCAATGAAGTTTGCAGTGCCGTACAGATGCAGGGTGACCTTCTC
>ULXW01056442.1_pt1 | contig 11037 bp, 10 predicted proteins | sample 1961661 | NCBI WGS metagenome assembly ULXW01 (sample SAMEA4835849, study PRJEB28245) | human gut metagenome | biome: gut microbiome; material: fecal sample | place: Denmark | collected 2008 | reverse complement strand
CCCCTGCCGCTATTAAAGCTAGATCTATTTTTGTTATCAGTTCATTAGTATTATAACTTATATTACTATAAATTTTATCTTTTATATTCATTTTATTTTCCCCCTTTGAATAACGACTATTATAATAACATAATATTTTAAAAAAAGCAAATTTTTGTTTGCTTTACTTTCTTACTATTTTACTTTGTATTTCTAGTGGTGTTTCATAATATTTATTTTTTTCTTTCAACTCCTCTTGATAGCGGTCTTCAAATTCTTTATTTGTTAGATTATATTTATAACCTTCATAAATGTGATCGGCATCAAGAATTATTAAATCTCCTTTTTTTAGTTGAGGAGCATTTATATATTTTTTTAATTCTAATGCTTCATCAGTAGGATATAATGGTGTATTCCAGTGTACTATGTTATCTTTTTTTAATCTTCCAACATTTCGCTTTGCAACATCAGTCCATACTAAGCCTAGGTCTCTTATTTTTTTATATAATTGATATAATTCTTCAGTCGTTACCTCTGTTTTAGTATCTACTCTCTCTGTTACTTCTAGAAATATTTTATTTTCTTTATTTATTTTTATACTTTCTCTTAATAATGGAGTAATTATATATGGATTATTTGGAAAACTATCAGTATATCTTTTTATACCTATTTTTAATACTTTATCTCCAACTGCTAGTACATAAGAAAATGTTCCTTTACCTAAATATTCTATGTCACCATAAGTTTTATTTTCATTTTGACATAATTCTTTTATAATAATTTTTATTGTATCTATTCCGACTTTAAAATCTTTATTGTTAAATTTTTCCCCATATATTTCTTTTAATATATCTTCTATGGTATTATCTAGATATTCTTCATTATTTTGAACTATTTTAGATATTTTTGTACTTGTTTCTTCATTTAAAGTACCTTGCTTTTTTAATTCATATAAATCTTTAATATTGTTACTTATGATATTATCAAAGTTTTGATATACTTTATCTATATATAAATTATTTTTTAATAAAAAGGAAGTTAATTTAATGGATATCGTTGAATTAATTAAATATTTATCTATAACATAATTCATTACTTCTTCATTATCTTTTGTTTTATTTAATATATCATGTAGTGTAAAGTCATCTAAAACTGGTATTAGTTTATCTATATATGATATTAATTTGTCATTTGGATATTTTGTTATTTGATTTATAATTGGATATGTATCAATATTATTTTCTTTTAATTTGTTATAATTATTTATTATGGCATCAATTAATTCATCTCCATCATACATTATTAAATAAGATGCTATCCAGTTATAATCAGAACAGTTCTTTAAAATATAGTCGGCATATTTTCTTATTTTATCTTTATTTCTTTTGCCTTCTTTTAGTAAAAATGCTTCTAGTTTACCTATTCTATTGCTTGATAAAGCTTTATTCAATCTTATTTTAAATATATCCATATTAGTCACCTACTATAATTTTAACATATATTTATTTTGTTTTCTACATAAAATGTCTAATTTAAAGACTTTGGCTTTAAATTACTATAGAAAGACCTTAGGCTTTCTATAGCAGTGAACAACGAAGTGTGAACTCTAAAAGAAAAATAGTCTAGTATAATTTACTAAACTATTTACTTTTTAATATTTCTTTTAAGAATTCCCCAGTATAAGAATTTGGATTATCTGCTACTTGTTCTGGAGTACCTACTGCTACTACTGTACCTCCACCAGAACCTCCTTCAGGTCCTAAATCAATTATATAGTCTGCTACTTTGATAACATCTAGATTATGTTCTATTATTATTACAGTATCGCCATTATCTACTATTCTCTCTAGTATTGCTAGTAACTTTTTGATATCAGCTTGATGTAAACCAGTAGTGGGTTCATCTAAGATAAATACTGTTTTACCAGTAGGTTTCTTTTGTAATTCTTTAGCTAGTTTTACTCTAGCAGCTTCTCCTCCGGATAGTGTTGGAGCACTTTGTCCTAGCTTGACATAACTTAAACCTACATCATCTAGTACTTTTAATTTATTTAATACTTTAGGATGATTTTCAAAGAAAGGTATGGCTTCTTCAACACGCATATTTAATACATCATATATATTTTTACCTTTATATTTTATTTCTAATGTTTCACTATTATATCTTGTTCCATTACATACTTCGCATGGTACATAAACATCTGGTAAGAAATGCATTTCTATTTTTTTAACGCCATCTCCCCAGCAAGCTTCACATCTTCCACCTTTAACATTGAAACTAAATCTTCCTTTGTCATAACCTCTTATTTTAGCTTCTTTGGTTTCAGCAAAGATATCCCTTATATCATCAAATACTCCAGTATAAGTAGCGGGATTACTACGAGGTGTTCTTCCTATTGGTGCTTGAGATATTTGAACTACTTTATCAACATTCTCTAAGCCTTTTATTTCTTTATATTTACCTGGTTTATCTTTAGAACCATATATTTTTTGAGCTAAGGCTTTATATAGTATTTCATTTATTAAACTTGATTTTCCTGAACCTGATACTCCTGTTACGAGAGTCATTGTGCCTAGTGGTATTTTTACATTGATATTCTTTAAGTTATTTTCTTTGGCACCTTTTATCTCTAGATATTTTTTATTACCTTTTCTTCTTTTTGTAGGTACTTCAATTTTCTCAGTTCCTTTTAGGTATCTTCCAGTAATACTATTTTCATTATTCATTACTTCTTCAGGAGTACCTGCCGCTACTACATTTCCACCCTCTAGTCCAGCACCTGGTCCTATATCAATTAGGTAGTCTGCTGCTAGCATTGTATCAGTATCATGTTCTACTACAATAAGGGAATTCCCTAAGTCACGCATTTCTAATAGAGAGTTTATTAGTCTTTGGTTATCTCTTTGATGTAATCCTATACTTGGTTCATCTAAGACATATAAGACTCCTGTTAATCTTGAACCTATTTGAGTAGCTAATCTTATTCTTTGACTTTCACCACCGGATAAGGTGCCAGCTTCTCTTGATAGTGTTAGATATGATAGACCAACATTTATTAAGAAGTTTAATCTTGAATCTATTTCTTTTACTACTATTTCAGATATTTCTTTTTGTTCTTTTGTTAATTTTAGATTAGTTATAAATGTTCTTAGATCTCCTATTGACAAACATGTTACTTCATAGATATTTTTGTTATTTATTAGAACATTTAATACTGATGGTTTTAGTCTTGAGCCATGACAAGTAGGACACTCTAGTTCTGTCATATAACCTTCAATCCAATCTCTTATCCAAGTACTTTTGGTTTCAATATATCTTCTTTCAAGATTGGTTATTATTCCTTCATAGTAACTTGTTGTCTTCCTAGTATTTCCATTTTTGGCTTTATAATTAAAAGTTAGAGGTTCGGTTGAACCATATAATATTAAATTTAATTCTTCTTTGGTTAGGTCTTTAACGGGTTTACTCAAATCAATATGATAGTAGTCCGCTAGTGTTGTTAGTTCAGTATACATAATACTTGATTCTTCATCTAGATTTATTGGTTTGATAGCACCATCTAGAATAGAGATATCTTTATTTGGTATTACTAAGTCAATATCTATTTTATATTTTACTCCTAAGCCTTTACAATCAGGACATGAACCATATGGAGCATTGAAAGAGAAGATTCTTGGTTCTAGTTCTTCAAGAGAATAATCACAATATGGACAAGCATAGTCTTCACTCATGGTTATTTCTTCTTTACCTACAACATCGATTACTACTTTACCATGACTTAATTTACTAGCAGTCTCTAGTGATGAATATAGTCTACTTCTTATTCCATCTTTGATTACTAGTCTATCAATTATTACTGATACATTATGTTTTTTATTTTTTTCTAATTCTAAATCGATTGTTAGTTCTTTTATTTCACCATCTACTTTTATTCTTATATATCCTTCTTTTCTTAGCTTTTCAAATAAATCTTTTTGAGTTCCTTTTTCACCTTTAACTACTGGTGACATAACCATTATCTTGGTATTTTCTTCTAGTTCTAAGATTTTATTGGTCATTTCTTCGATTGACTGAGATGAAATAGGGATATGATGATTAGGACAATGGGGAACTCCTACTCTAGCAAATAATAGTCTTAGGTAATCATATATTTCGGTTACGGTTCCAACAGTACTTCTGGGATTTTTGTTAGTGGTTTTTTGGTCAATAGAAATACTTGGGGATAGACCTTCGATGACATCAACATCAGGCTTACCAGATGAACCCAAGAATTGTCTAGCATAAGCAGATAAACTTTCAACATATCTTCTTTGGCCTTCGGCATAAATTGTATCAAAAGCAAGGGATGATTTTCCTGAGCCTGATACACCAGTCATTACTACTAATTTATTTTTAGGTATTTCTATATTTATATTTTTTAAATTATTTTCTCTAGCACCTTTTATTATTATTTTATCCATATTATCACTGCTTCCTTTTCCTTTGGTATTATACCACATTTTTTTAAAATTATAAACAAGAAAAAAATGCTAATTGATAGCACTTTATATTTATTAAAAATTTAATTCGCCAGGGGATACGGTTCTAGCGCCAGAGTCGGCCCATGGGTTGTTTATTTTTCTTTCTAGCACCTTATGTTCCTCTTGCTCTTCAGGAATAAAGTTATCTAGGTCTGGGCTTGTGTAGTTTTCTTCTTTTGGTTCTTCTTTTACCTTGCTAGAATCTTCTTTAACTGAATTATCAAGTTCTTTATCAAAAGTAACCGCAAGTTCATTTATAGGTTCTTCTGGTATATCCATGGTTAGAACTTCATCACGAGGATGAGTTAGTTTATCTTGGTTTACTAAATTAGTATATTTTGAATCATAAATACTTGCTTCACCTGGAGTACTTGATAAAGTTTCTTCTTTAGGGGAATCCTCTAATGCTTTGGTATCTTCAGGTAATGGTATACTCTCTTCTTGTGGAGGCAATGTTTCTTTTTTTGATTCTTCAGATAGTAATTTATTTACTGCATCTAAAAATTCTTCTTTACTTTGAGTAACCGCTAGTAAATCTATTATTCTTAATTTTTCTTCTGGGGTAAAATTATTATTCATACTTGTGCCTCCTTTACACTTATAGTATATATTAGAAAAGAAAAAAAGTAAATATTATAGTTAGTAATTATTTTTATTTGACACTATACTTGATACTTTTTTTCTTATCCTATTAATTATATTATATACAGTTCTTTGATTATTATCTATTATTTCAGATATTTCTTTTGGTTTATAGTTTTGTTCTTTTAATTTAAAAACTAATTCTTCTTGCCAAGTTAATTTACTTATGATTGTTTTCTTTAATTTATTATAGTTATATTCTTCAAATACTTGTAGTTCGGGGTCATACTTTTTATCATATGAAGATATATTTAGATAATCTGTACTATTAAGTGATGTTGCTTCACTTAGAACTCTACTCTTTTTGGTATTATTTTTTCTAAAGACATTTTTTAGAGCATTTTCTAGACATCTATTTAGATAGATATTATAGGGAATGGTATCTCGATAATTATCTATTGTTTCATATAATGCGATAGTTCCTTCACTTATATAGTCCTCTAGCTCATTATTAGTGTTATTTCTTTGCAAATATTTTCGAGCTTTATAATAAATTAAATTTTTATATTTTTGATAAATTAAATCTTTTACTTGGTCATCATCTTTAGCTAAATATAATAGTTCATAATCATTATCCATATTATACTCCTCTTGATCTATTTATTTCTGCTAGAAAGATGCCACAAGCTACGGAAGCATTTAAACTATTTACTGTTCCACTCATAGGTATTTTGGCTAAGTAGTCACAATTTTCACTTACTAATCTACTTATTCCCTTACCTTCATTTCCTATTATTAGAGCAGTTTTCATTTTATAATCAATATCGGTATAAACTGTTCCTTCCATATCAGTACCTACAACCCAATAACCATAGTCTTTTAATTTTTTGATGGTATTATTTAGATTTGTTACTTTGATTATTTTTACTTTTTCAATGGTACCTACTGATGCTTTTACAACAGTTCCGGTTATATCTACTGAACGATCATTAGGTATTATTATGGCATCTACACCAAAGGCTTCGCATGATCTTATGATGGCTCCAAAGTTATGGGGGTCTTCAATATGATCTAATAGGACCACTAGTGGATACTCTTTATCGATATTTGGTATGATATCTTCTAGTGAATAGGTTTTAACATCTTCTACTTCTAATATTATACCTTGATGTAAACCTTTACACATTTTATCTAAATCACGCATATCTAGAAGAATAGGATTTATATTTTTCTTTTTGATTAGAGTGATTATTTCATTATCTTTAAATTTATTACTTAGATATACTTTTTTTATTTTATCTTTTGTTTGTAATTTTTCTCTTGCTACATTCTTTCCATATATTTGCATTATTTCACCTCTATTTGCTCTAATATTTCTTTTAATCTATCTTTATTATTTAAGTATAAGTCTCCTAGTAAGGCTTCAAAACCAGTAGATAATTTATAGGTTATGATATCGGTATTTTTGGGGTGATTTTCTTTTTTGTTATTTCTTCCTCTTTTTACGATATCTAATTCTTCTTCAGTTAAGAAGTTATCTTTAGTTAATTTATCTAATATTTTTACTTGTCCTTTAGCGGATACATAAGGAACTGCTGATGCATTTAATTTATTGGCATTATTGATACCTTGTTTTAATAATTTTTCTCTTATATATAAGGATAATACAGCATCTCCTAGTAAGGCTAATACTTGAATATTTATTGTTTTAGTATTCATTTTATACACTTCTTTCTTTGAAAAAAATATTGTTTTTCTTCATATTTAAATGACACATATAGTTTATCATATATAGTTATCTTTGTCTATAATTTGGTAAAAGAAAAGTAGCATTTTTATCTGCTACTGATTATTTTGCATTATTTGTCCAAACATTGATGGTCCAGTTGTTTTTTGTCCTCCTACTGGGATGGGATTATTTACTTGATTAGACTCATTTACTGGATTACCAAAGAATGGATTACTATTTAAATTAGTATTAACTCCCGAATTCATGTTTGGAGTACTATTTATATCTATTTTGAAATTATCTGTTGTATCCATTAGATTGGTTGGTTCTGGTGTAGGTTGTTGATACAAATTACCACTGAAGTTTACTGGTTCATTACTTTGATTATTTACTACTTGATTATCTAATTTAGGAATTTGTTCTCCCACTAGTTGATAATTAGTTGGTTCTAGAACTGGTGTTGGTACTTCAAAGTTATTTGTTTGTAAATTTGGCATAGCCTCAGTTTGATTCATGTTAGGAATATTTAAATTATTTGGTACTTGTCCTTTTTGTCTTGATACTTCTACTGGTTCTGGTGTTGACATTTGAGGTGTTACTTCTACAGCAGAACTACTTGGAGTATTAAATGCTGGTACTTCAAAACTTGGAGTACTTACAGGAATACTTTCTGTATTTACTGGTTCCTCTTTTGGCATATTGAATGCTCCTGAATTAAATGTAGGAACTTCAAAACTAGGCATGCTATTTGCTATACTTTCTTTAGGTGGATTAAATACTGACTCCTGAACAGGTAACTCTACTTTTTCTTCTTTATTATATTTGTTATTAAGATTTTTTAATGTCTCACGAGTAGGTTCTTGTAATAACTCATTCGTTATATCCTCTAACTCTTCTTTTGTAAAATATTTCATATTAGGCCCCTCCTTATTATAAATAAATTATAATATAAAAAAGATAAAAAGTAAATAGAAATATCACTTTTTATCTAGAATAATTTTTGAATTAGTCTACTAATTTTTTGTTATGTTTTATTTCTTCCCAACCTAAATTTCTTTTAAATATTGATATCATAAGGCATAAGATATAGCTTAATAAAAATAATGGGTTATATAATGTTAATTTTGTTTTTGATACATTTAAATTTAATTTATTTTTTTCACTTTTAATTATTATATAGGTTATACCCGCTAATTCTAAGTAGATTAGTAATAAGACTACTACTAAAGTTTTTATAAATGCTGTAATATCATTTATTGTTAATGAACTTACTATTAATAAAAGAACTCCTATTAAAAGGTATATTAGTGGTTGTACTCCTATTACGGTACTTATTTTTGAACCATAGTTTTTATCTTTATAATCTAGACTTCTTCTAATTTCTTTGATATATATTTTACGAGCTTCAAAATAACCTTTTACCCATCTTGTTCTTTGTTTTATAGATACTTTAAAACTATCTGGTTGTTCATCATAAAAGATAGCTTTCTCATTATAGGTTGTAGTTAAGTTATTCAAAGTACTATATAGAGTTAATTCATAATCTTCAGTTAAGGTATTAAAAGGGAAACCTTGCCAATCTTCCACTAAAGAACCTTTGATATAATATCCTGTTCCTGATATGGTTAAATTATTGGTATATTTACTTTTTAATTGATTACCAATTGTATTTATCATAGAAAAGGTTAAGGCAGAAGAAGCTGCTACTAAGGTAGAACTATTTTTAGTATTACGATAACTTATGCCAATATCATAACCTTCTTCAATACTATTTATCATTTCTTTGATATAGTTTTTATCTAAGATATTATCGGCATCAAAGATAAAATAGGCATCATATTTTTTATTTTTTGATAATATTTCTTTAATAGCATCATCTAAGGCATAGCCTTTTCTTTTCTTAGTTAAATCTTTTCGATAGATGATATTCATATTATGTTTTTTGACTATTTCTACTGTAGGATCTTCTTTTGATTCTACAATTATATAGACATCTTTGGAATTTATTTTTTTAGTTTGCTTTTCAATACTAATTAGAAGTTGTTCTATTACTTGAGATTCGTTACGTGCAGGTATTAAAATACAATATTTATTAGTTACTGTATCTGACTTCTTGGGACTATTGTTATTTCTTGTCATTACAAAGAAACTATATACTAACAAGAATAGTGAATAAATTATTAATAAAAAACTTATTATTGTTGTCATCTTACCACCATATTCGTATAACTTTTCTTCATTCTTTCATCATTATATACTTTATCTAAAAACTCACCATATCCTGTCAGTGGTTTATAGCCTTCATGTCTTAGTCCCATTCTTATACATGCACTAAATGATATAAACATATCTATTGTTATTACTACTAATAGAATGTAATAAATTAGATTTCCTAAATTATATGGTATCTTTTCTATTTTGTTTGATACAAAGGGATATATTTTAACCATTAGTATATAACATAATAAACCCCAGAATAACATATATGGTAAAGTTGTTCTGCCATTTATATTTAATAGATATGTTGAATAATCCCATGATGTTGTTCCGGTAAAGGCCTCCTGCAAGAAGCTTATTAGATATTCGAAGGCTCCTCCTATTAAAGAACCTATTAAGAAATAATCTAATTTTTGCCTCGGCTTTCTAGCAAGAATATATACCATGATACATGCTCCCCAACCATATATTGGAGATAATTCTAAATATAATAATCCTCTTTTAGTGGAATAATCTAGTATTCCATAATTGATATAATTCTTAGTCATAAATAGTATATCTTCATAAAGACAACCTAAGAAACTAAAAATGACAAAGATTAAAAACATTTTCTTAAAAGATAAACCTTCAGCGAAGGGTGTTCTATCTTTTAAAAGATATTCTTTTATTTTCTTCATACTGCTAACTCCTTTTATATTAAATTATTTCTTTCGTATATATTGATGTCATATTTAGTATATATATCAACTTTTCCTTTTTTAGTAAACTTTATGAAACATAAATCTTCAATTACGATATCTTTATCTTTTTCTAGATTGAATGTTATTTTTTTACATTCTTTTAATTTTGGATTATTATGAGTCATTTTTGTTATATTTAAGTTATTAGCTATATATATAGTAATATTATTATCTGTATAATAATCTAATCTAATATAGTCTTCAATTACTAGAGAACCTTTTCCTTTTAACTGATAACTTCTTGGTTTTATCTCTTTTTTAGGAGTTATTTTTTTTATTTCTTTTAGAGATAGACTATTTAGAATACTACCTTCATTTAATAAGCCCGGTGTATCTATTATTTTTAAATTATCTAAGTTTATTTCTATTTTATTTAGGGTTGTTGAAGGATATAGACTAGTTGTTACTTCTAGTTGTTTGTCGGTATAGTTTTTTATTAGTTTATTTATTAGAGTTGATTTACCTGAATTAGTCATTCCTACAAAGTATATTTCTTTATTACTTTTATTATATTTTTTTATTTTGTTTAATAAGCTATCTAGATTGTAATTTTTTATTGAACTTATTATTTCAATATCTAGATAGTTATTAGTTATATTAGATACATAATTTATTAATTTATAGTCCTGAGCTGATTTTGGTAATAAATCTTTTTTGGTTAATACTAATATTACATTATTAAATTTATTTATATATTCTAAATTAATATTTAATAATGATGTTAAATAGACTACTAACGCATCTTTAGGGATACTATTTAAAATATCAGTATAGTCTTTATTATTTAATGTTACAGCTTTGTATTCACCATAATTTTTTAATTTAAAACATCTTAAACATAGTTCATTATCTATATTTTCTGTATATCCTTCTTTATTTATATCTTCTGTTTGAAGAATAATGCCACATCCTGTACACTTCTTAATCATAATATTCTCCTACTTTAAATATTCCTTTTTTATTCATTTTATTTATTTCTTTTCTTTCTATATAACGATGTATTTTAGTAAATGGCATATCAATATCAGACATTGGATTTACTAATACTGTTGTTATACCTACTCTATTACCACCATAGATATCCGTTACTAATTGATCTCCAATAATTGCTACTTCAGATAAGTCTAATTTGTATTCTTTTAATACTTTTATGAATTTTGCTTTTCTTGGTTTTCTAGCAGATGGACAACAATCAACATTTAAATATTTTTTAAATGGTTCTAGTCTATTTCTGGGTGAATTAGAAAATATTATTACTGTAAAACCTGAA
>ULXW01014600.1_pt1 | contig 11059 bp, 13 predicted proteins | sample 1961661 | NCBI WGS metagenome assembly ULXW01 (sample SAMEA4835849, study PRJEB28245) | human gut metagenome | biome: gut microbiome; material: fecal sample | place: Denmark | collected 2008 | reverse complement strand
TCATTATCTATTTCAAATATATTATCAAATAATTTCATTATATCACCCACAAAAAGATACAAAATCAATTGTATCTAACTCAAATCTATACCTTTTTACTATTTCTTAAAAACTACAACACTAGCATCATCATCTTTAACATAATTTTGATCAACATTACCAAATAATTCTCTACATTTTTGTACATCTAAATAATTATAACCAGTCTTACTTCTAACCAAACCAACCATTTTATTAGCAATATTATCTTTATTATCAATAACTGTATCTCTAATCTCTCGGCTAGATAAAACATCACTAACCCCATCACTACATAATATTAAAGCCTTATAATCATTATTATTAAGCCAATACACATCTATTTTAGGTCCTGTAAAATCTCCAATAGAACTAGTAATAACATTATTTCCAGGAGTAAACCTCAAATCATCAACATCTAATTTATTAGTCTTAATATAATTATACCATACACAAGAATGATCACTAGTTACTAACTTAATATTATTATCATTGCCAATAGCATAACATCTTGAATCTCCAACATTAAATACTTCAGTTTCATTTTCCAAAACAATTGCCATATTCAAAGTCGTTAAAGGATTATCCTTAAATACACTAACTAATTCATTAGAAATTTCTTTTATTTTATAAGCAAAATCATTAACAACATCACCAGTATTACTAATCTTAGAAAAGTCATAAGTTAAAAAGAATTTAGACATATTATCAACAACCATATTTGATGCGATTTCACCACCCTTAACACCACCTACACCATCACATACCATTAATAAATAATTATTACCATTTTTTAGTATTGTTGTAGCATCTTCATTTATACTATGTTTTGACGATTTAATAGAACACTTCTCAATGACAAAACCATTTCTTAATTTATCATATGCAGAAGGCTCAATTACTAAATTTTTAACACCTTTTTGTTCTATCTTATAACTACTATAGTTATGATTCTTTTTAGTTTCTTTTTTCATTAATTTAAGAATATTTTCCACTTCCTCCATACTATTAAAACTTTTTTTAGATATCTCAACAGGATTTTTTAAATTATTTCTTTCAAAACTAGCAATTCTTAAAACTCCATTCTCATCCATATATGGTCTCACTATTAAACTCATACTAACTTCCCCTTTCACAAAATCACTTGCATTATAATGCATTTGTTTATCTTTGTCAAATTTACATAGAATTATATTTATTCATAAGCTTGTCTCTATCTAAATTAACAAAATCACTAACAATATCATCCAATTTACTAAATGTATTATTTATTATATTGCATTCTTCCTTACTAAACTTACCCAACACATAATCTATAATATCATTACCGTTCTTAGATATACCCAATTTCAGTCTCAAATAACTATTAGAATTAATATTATTAAAAATATTCTTTATTCCATTATGACCTCCACTAGAATGATTATAAGTTAACTTAAAAGTTCCTAAATTCATATCTAAATCATCATGAATAACAAAAACATCATCCAAGTCAACTTTATAATAATTAATATAACTAGAAACTACCTCTCCTGATAAATTCATATACTTACATGGTTTTACCAATAAAACTTTCTCATTATCTATAATAATTTCAGCATACATTCCATCAAACTTTTTTTTATAAGAAATATTAGGATATAAATAATCTAAAAACATAAAACCCATATTATGTCTAGTATTCTCATACTCTCTTCCTACATTGCCTAACCCAAAAACTATTTTCATAATACACCTCCATGATACTCCTTATATATATCATTTTTTCTCCTACCTGTATCTTTAGCCACTTTCTTAATTGCATCCATCACACTATAACCATTACTAATATAAATATTTACCATTTCTATTATAGACATATCATTATCAATAAAAGTATTACTATTTCCTTCTACTACCAAAACAATTTCCCCTTTAATTTCAACACCACTACGAATTAAATTAGACAACTTTCCATGGTAAATACTTTCATACCTTTTACTTATTTCCCTAGATAAAGAAATATCTCTATCACCAAATATCTCATATATATCACATAAAGTTTTTTTTATTCTGTGCGGTGCTTCATAAAATATAACAGTATAAGGAAAACTTTCTAACTCCATTAATTCCTTTTTTCTCTTAGTACTGTTACTATTTAAAAATCCATAAAAAACAAAATGCTCAGTAGATAATCCAGAAGTAACAATCGCTGGAACAAAAGCACAAGCACCAGGTAAACACACAACATTATAACCTTTCTCTATTACATATGCTACAGTTTTATATCCTGGATCACTAATAATTGGAGTACCCCTATCAGTAACTATTGCAACACTCTCACTATTTTCTAAATATTTAAGCAATATTTCCTTTACTTTTTCCTCATTGTGGTCATGTAAAGTGATTAACTTCTTTTTTATTTCAAAATGATTAAGAAGTTGTAAAGTAACACGCGTATCTTCACAAAAAATAACACTAACAGTTTTTAATATCTCAATTGCCCTAAAAGTCATATCTTCTAAATTACCAATTGGCGTTGGTATTAAATATAAAGTTGGACTCCCATCATAACTACTTTGCCACATAAAATCACTCCTGAAACATTTCTCTAATATTTTCTTTATAACTACCATCTTCATTATGAATATATAAAGGAGGCATAATTTTTAAACTAGATTTCCCATTTTTAACTCCTTCAATTAATAATAAATTAGCACTTTTTCCTTCTTTAGGATAAATTATTAGGATTTTTTTAGGTTCTATATTATTTTCTTTCATTTTATATATAATTTCAATTAATCTAGAAACTGGGTAAACTAACGCAACTACACCACCTGTTCTAAGCATTTTTTTACTTATCTCTAAAATATTATCCAAATTACACATAATCTCATGCCTAGCAATTGACTTAATTTTATTTTCATTGACCATTTTTGTATCATTAAACTTAAAATAAGGTGGATTACAAGTTATCACATCAAAACTGTCTGTTTCATAGTACTTACTAATATTTCTAATATCATCATTAATAAGTGTAATCTGCTTGTCCATACCATTTTCTATAACAGATTTCTTACCTAAATCATATATCTCTTTTTGCAACTCAACACCCACAATCGAGGCTTTGCTCTTCATTGCGAGAAACATTGCTACTGGAGCATTACCAGTACATAAATCAAGTATTTTCTTATCACTTTTTCTCAATGTAACAAAATTAGCAAGTAATAAAGAATCTAAAGAAAACAAAAACCAATCGTCATTTTGATAAATTACTTTATTACTAAAATTTAGTAATCGATGTTTAACTTCCATACTACTCCACTTCAACAGTAACAATACCATTACCTTCTATAAAAACATTATATTTTCTTTTAAACAAATTCACTGATACTACTTTTCCTTTCCCTGCTTCTGTTGTTACAGTACTACCAACATCAGGTAATCCCTTTTTATAATCCAAATAATTATCATCTTCATACTTTAAACAACATAAAAGCCTACCACAACTACCATTTATCTTGGAGGGATTAAGTGCCAAAGACTGATTCTTTGCCATATTAATTGACACAGAATCAAAATCAGTTAAAAATGTTGTACAACATAATTTTCTACCACAAGGACCAATTCCTCCAATTTCCCTTGCCTTATCACGAATTCCAATTTGTCTAAGTTCTATCCTAGTCTTAAAAGCAGAGCCTAAATCTTTTGCAAGTTGTCTAAAATCAACCCTATCATCAGCAATAAAACGAAATATTAACTGACTCCTATCAAAAGTATAAAAAGCATCCATAATATTCATATTAAGATTATTCTTATTAACAAAATAATTACATCTTTGAACAGCACGACCTGCATCCTTCAAATTATTTAAATGTTGCAAATAATCAGCTTTTGTTGATATCCTAATTATTTTTTTATATTTAATTCTATTATCAACCTTTTCAGGATCAACAAAACTAACGACTTTACCAAACTGTAAACCTTTTTCTGTTTCCACAATTACTGTAAGATTCTTTTTCAATCGTAAGTTATTATCATAAAAATAATAAATTTTTCCATTATCACTTAAAGTAACTCCTACAACACCCATATATTAACCTCCAAATTCTATAATTATTTTATTAATAAGTAAATTTAAATTTAAATTGTACCTAATTAAATACTCATTTTCTATCAAAATTTCTATTTTTTTTATAATTTCATCAACAGAACCATTAATATTAGCAACATCATCATAATAATCATAAAAATATTTTAAATCACGACCTAAATTAAAAAGTAAAACATCATTATAAAAATATATCATAATATCAATTGCCTTTATAAAACTATTTCTATCCTTAAATTTAGTAAGCCATAAAGGCTTAGTATATATAATGGTATCTCTTTTCTTATTTTCTAATACTCTAACAAAACTTAAAACATCATTAATCATTAATGAGTCAAATTTCAGCTCATTATTGGCTAAAATTAATATATCTTGACACCTAGATTTAATTGTATCTAAAACTAAATCTTTATTATTTGTAACCAATAAAGCAATAATATCATCATTAGGTTCCTCTAAAAACTTTAAAATTGAATTAGCCGCTTGCTTATTTAATTTTTCACATTCCAAAATTATATATATTCTTTTATTACCTTCTATTGCTGTTTTATTAAATTCTTCCTGTAACTCCATTAATTGTTCTTTTTTTATCCACATACCATCTGGTTCAATGATTTTAATTTCAGGATAATTACCAGCTTCAATTCTCAAACATTGCTTGCATTCACCGCATTTTTTATTATTAAAATAATTATGTGGACATAAAATGGCCTTAACAAATGACAAAATCATTTCTACATATTTATCATTTCCTTTATTTTCAAACAAATAAGCATGTGATATTTTATTATTTTTTATTGCCATACTAAGTACATTATAAAATATAACTTGTCCATCCTTGTAATCATCCAACATAAAATCACCACCACTAATAAAAAATAAGCATTAAAATTATTAAACCAGCTAAACATGGCATGCCTAATATTGCCACGGATAAAAGTGTTATAAAATTAATGGGAATTGTCGCATTTATGGGAGTTGCTAATACATTATAAGCATATATTGCCAAACCTGCAACAACAATTTTTTTAACTAATCTAAATATTTTTTTTAACATAATAATTCACCTAATAAATACTATGTTACATTTTTACCATTATGATAAATATTTTCTTTCTTCCAAAGCCATCTCTAAAGTCATAGGATCAATATACTCTATCTCGGCACCAATAGGTACTCCACTAGCAATTTTACTCACTTTAATGTCATATCCTTCAAGCATTTTCTTTATATATTGCACTGTTGTTTCACCTTCAACACTTGGTTTCAAAGCCACAATAATTTCAGTATATTTTCCATTCTTAATCCTCTCAATTAAATTATCTACACTAATATCCTCAGGATTTATTCCATCAAGTGGTGATATTAAACCACCCAATACATGATATTCGCCTTTATAAATACCCAATTTTTCAAACAAAATAACATCTTTAGCATTTTCTACAACAAAAATTGTACCATTTTTACGATTTTCATTTTCACATATATAACATATATCCTTATCAGTTATATTGTTACATATCATACAATTTTTAATGTTATCTCTAATACCAATAATTGAATCAGCAAACTCAGTTAATTTATCCTTATCAAAATTAAGTAAAGAAAAACTTAATCTTTCTGCTGTTTTCTCACCAATACCAGGTAATAACTTAAAACATTCCATTAAATTTTTAATATCTTTAGGATACATTTTACATCATACCTGCTAACCCTTGATATTTATTTAACTTTTTTTCCTTGTCAGCATCCACTTTTTTCATAGCCTCATTAAATGCCACAACAATCATATCCTCTAATATATCCATGTCATCACTATTTAAATTCTCTTTATCTTTAATAGTTAACTTTAACATTTCCTTTTTCCCATTCAAAACAACAGTAACTAATGAGGAATTTCCTTCATATTCTGTTTTTTCTAACTCCTTTTGTATTTTCATAATATCACTTTGCATTTGTTGAGCTTGTCTCATAATTGCTTGCATATTCATAATAACATCTTCCTTTCTTCAATTACTTATATTCAATAACCTCTGCCCCTAATATATTAACTAAATCATTTACACCTAAACTACTACTTTCTTCATTCTTAACATCATTCTGTGCCTTATTTTTTTCCACCTTCATTTCATATACATATTTATTATTCAAATTATCAATATATTTCTTTTTCTCATAATCCCATTCATCATTGCTAAGTACAATAACTTTATAATTAACACCATATATTTCATTTAATAATTCACTTAATAATTCACTTTGATTATTCAAAGATGTCGCTATTGAAGAAAATTTCGACTGAAATATTAAATTTTCCCTTCCTGCCACAACTATATTAACATCCTTAAGTAATCCCACAATATTCTCATATTTGTCATTTGTCAAATACTCAAACACAAAAGCCCATTTTTCTTTAAATTTGTTAAGCAAACTCTTATTTGCACTTACAAAAGCATTATTTACCCTAATCTCCTTTAAATACTCAATATACTCCAAGTCTTCACTAGATAATTTAGAAGAACTATCTCCCTTTATTATATCATTCTTTAATAACTCATTACTAGTATTTTTATCTGTTTTTACATTTTTTTTACTTTCCTTGACATTAGTTTTTTCTAAATTTTCTAAATCAGATTCCTTATTTTTTTCTAAATCAACTAATCTTATCAAAGCAACTTCTAAAAGAAGCAAAGGATAACTAGAGTTTTTAATATTATTAAGTACATTATTTAATTCATTAACATAACTATAAATCAACTTATTATCATATAAGTTACTAATGTCTTTAACTTTATCAAGTTTTTCTAAAATTAAAGAATAATCTGTTGTATTCTTATAAACAAGTACATCTTTTAAAAATAATATAACCTCCTCAATAAACTTAGAAATATTTTTCCCACTTTGGTTAATATTATCTAATATTTTAACTATTGATGTCACATCTCTATTATAACTACTTAATAATAATTCATAGATTATTTCATAAGAAACGACACCACTGATATCATAAACATCATTTATAGTTATATCATTACCTTTATAACTAACAAGCTGATCCAATAAATTAATAGCATCTCTCATCCCGCCATCTGCTAAACGCGCTATTTCATTCAAAACATCACTAGAAACAACTATTTTTTCAATATTACAAATTTCTTCAAGTCTTTTTACTATGTTATCCACAGTAATTTTATCAAACCTAAATTTTTGACATCTAGAAGAAATTGTAAGTGGAACCTTATAAGTCTCAGTAGTAGCAAGAACAAATATTACATGACTAGGTGGTTCTTCCAAGGTTTTAAGCAAAGCATTAAAGGCTCCAACAGAAAGCATATGCACTTCATCAATAATATAAACTTTATATTTCGAGTTAGCTGGAACTAAATTAATTTTATCCCTTAACTCTCTAATTTCATCTACGCCATTATTAGAAGCAGCATCAATTTCAATAATATCATCATTAGTATTATTAAATATACTCAAGCAACTTTCGCATTTTCCACAAGGCTCTCCATCAATTGGATTAGTACAATTAACCATCTTAGCAAGTAACTTTGCCGTAGTAGTTTTACCTGTTCCACGTGGACCACAAAACAAATAAGCATGAGAAATACGTCCAGTTTTAATAGCATTCTTTAAAACACCAACTACACCTTCTTGTCCAGATATTTCCTCAAACCTAGAAGGTCTATATTTACGATATAAAGCCAAATATTTCAAACTATCAAACCTCCATTCAACTTAATTATAACACAAAAATAAAGATTATTTTCTTTTTGCTTTAAAAAAATCTTTTAAAATCATAGAACATTCATTACTCAAAATATTTTCCACAACTTCAATATTATTTTTTCTCAATATGCCAATTAAATCTTGATTATGACTATTATTACATCCTATAACTACTTTTTTAATACGAGATTCAATTATTGCACCAATACACATCAAACAAGGCTCTAATGTTACATATAAAACACAATTGCTTAAACGCCAATCACCGATTTCCTTACACATTCGCTCAATTGCTATTATCTCAGCATGTTTAGTAATTAATTTAGAAGAATTTTTTTGATTATATCCCTTTGTAACCATATCATTATCACAGTTAACAACAATCGCACCAACAGGAACTTCATTTCTCGTATAAGCAAACTTTGCCATCTTAATAGCTAAGTTCATATAATATTTATCCACAACTTACCACCCACTACAATTCTATATAACTCTATAGTATAACAAAAAATGTATCATATGTCAAATGTTTTTCTTATAGAACATTTGATTGTTTAATGCATTAAAATACTTATTCACATTACCATAAAAAAGATGCACACAATAAGAGGTTGTTATAGCTGCTATCTCCCGATCCTGACTCATTTCCAACATTATTGTTGCATCAATAAATAATATACATTAATTATAAAAATAAATCAAGCCATTTATATGAAAAAAAATAAAAATTTATTCACACTAAAATATTAATACCCATATTAAATTTATTCTATGTTTACATAATTAATTTAAAATATCACCTATGTTTCACGTGAAACATTAACCTTGACACTAACACTATATTTAGTATTAAGTTATCACACATGTTTCACGTGGAACATTAACCTTGGTATTAACACTATATTTAGTATTAAATTATCACCCATGTTTCACGTGAAACATTAACCTTGACACTAACACTATATTTAGTATTAAGTTATCACACATGTTTTACGTGAAACATTAACATTGATACTAACGGTATATTTAGTATTAAAATATCTCCCATGTTTCACGTGGAACATCAATTTTGATATTAATACTATATTTAGTATTAAGTTATCACCTATGTTTCACGTGAAACATCAATTTTGATATTAATACTATATTTAGTATTTAGTTATCACCTATGTTTCACGTGAAACATCAATTTTGATATTAACACTATATTTAGTATTAAGTTATCACCTATGTTTCACGTGGAACATCAATTTTGATATTAACATTATATTTAGTATTAAATTATCACCTATGTTTCACGTGAAACATTAACATTGATATTAACAGTATATAATCATTCATTTTATAACAAAATTATTCTTATTCACATTAATATAAGTAAATAATATGTTTAATTAGTATTTGGAATATGAGTTATCCACAATTTTTGTAACAAATAAAGTACATTTTATAAAAAATACAAACATTTCTTCAAAAAAAAAGAAGTTACTCATTATTTGTAACTTCATTATTAACATTAGAATAATCCTCAATTATTTTATCAACAACAGCTATTGAAGATACACATTGATTTTCTCTAATATTTATAAGCTTTACACCCTGAGTTACACGACTCATAGTAGAAATCTTATCTATATCTAACCTAATCACAATACCATCATTAGTAATAATCATTAAATCACTATTACTATTTACTGTTTTAAATGCTACAATTGAGCCATTCTTATCAGTAATATTTAAAGTCTTAACACCTTTACCACCGCGATTAGTAATACGATACTCACTAATATCAGTTTTTTTACCATAACCATTTTCAGTAACAACCAATACTTGTTGATTATCCACAGCCTTAGACATACCAACCAAATATCCACCTTCTAGATTAATACCTCTTACTCCTGCTGCTCCACGACCCATAACCCTAATAGAATTCTCGTTAAAACGAACCATTCTACCATTAGAAGATGCCATTAATATATCATTATCACCAGTAGTCTTTTCCACAGATATTAACTCATCATCATCACGTAAAGTAATAAATTTCTTACCATTATTTCTAATATTATTAAATTCACTAATTGCAGTCCTCTTAATTAAACCACTCTTTGTAGCAAAAACTAAATTATTACTTTTCTCATCATTAGCAACCCTAATTAAAGCAGCAACTTTCTCGTTTTTCTCTAAATTTAACAAATTAATAATTGGTAATCCCTTTGACTGCCTACCATACTCTGGTATCTCGTAACCCTTAATACGATAAACCTTACCTTTATTAGTAAAGAATAATATATAATCATGAGAACTAGATTCAATCATGTTTTCCACATAATCCTCATCATTCGTACCCATACCCCTAATACCTACACCACCACGATTTTGTGTTTTATAAGTATCCACAGGTAATCTCTTAATATAACCCTTACCAGTTAAAGTAACAACAATATTCTCTTCAGGTATTAAAGACTCATCATCAATATAATCAATTGAGGTCATATCAATTTTTGTTCTTCTCTCATCAGCAAACTTTTGTTTAATTTGTAATAACTCATCCTTAATTATTTTCAAAATCCTTTCATTACTTGCTAAAATCGCTCTCAACTCTTCTATTAATTTAAGTAATTCATCTAATTCTTTTTCTATTTTATCTCTTTCTAATCCTGTTAACCTACGTAATTTCATTTCTAAAATAGCTTCAGATTGAATATTATCAAGACCAAACTTAGAAGATAATTGATTTTTAGCCTCTTCATCACTCTTAGAAGATTTAATTATTTTTATAACTTCATCTATATTATCAAGAGCAATCTTTAAACCTTCTAATATATGAACTCTTTTCTCTGCCTTATCTAAGTCAAATTTTGTTCTTCTAACAATGATTTCTCTTTGATAATCAATATACTTAGAAATTATATCCTTTAAACCTAACGTTTTAGGAACAATTCCATCCAACATTAGAAAAATTATTCCATAATTAACTTGAAATTGTGTATGCTTGTACAATTTATTTAACACTACTTGAGGATTAGCATCTTTCTTCAAAGTAATAGTAATTTTAATACCATCTTTTAAATCAGTATGATAATCAGAAATACCTTCAATTACCTTAGTATGAACCAAATCTGCTACCTTATTCTTCAATTCAGCAGTATTTACACCATAAGGAACTTCATCAATTACAATATAGTGCCTACCATTCTTTTCCTCAATATTAGCTTTACT
>ULXW01013869.1_pt1 | contig 11133 bp, 2 predicted proteins | sample 1961661 | NCBI WGS metagenome assembly ULXW01 (sample SAMEA4835849, study PRJEB28245) | human gut metagenome | biome: gut microbiome; material: fecal sample | place: Denmark | collected 2008 | reverse complement strand
GGGCTGTCGCCGGCCGACCGCAACCGCATTCTGGCGGCCGTGAAGCAGATCTACGAAGACGGTATTGTCGAGACCGACGATTACGACGCCATACGCGCCGGACGGCTTCAGGCCGTGCGTTTTATCCACGACAATGTGTCGATCTCGATGCCAACCGACGGCTACAGGTCGGTGCGCGCCGCCTACGCGCGCCTCGACAGCACCTTCTCCGATCCGCGTTTCCGCCGCGCTCTGACGGCGATACGCCCCGTCGACTATCTCCAGCCCAACATTCTGGCCGATACCCTCGAGACAGCGCGTGTCCGCACGGAGCTGTATCAGAAAGCCCTCGCCCCGATAGGCGTTATCCAGCAGGGAGAACGCATAATCGACAAGGGCGACATCGTGACGCCGCGCCTGGCCCGCGTGCTCCAGACCTACGAGGAAATGACCGCCGACCGCGGAGGTTCTACGGCAAGCACCTATTATCCTATTGCCGGACAGGCGCTGTTCCTGATTCTGCTGCTCTGCGCACTCTATGCCTATCTCTATATCTTCCGCCGCGACTATTACAACGACATAAAGATTATCTGTTTCATAATGATGATGATCGTAGGCTTCACATTCTTTGCCTACGCTCTGGCGCTGACCTTCACCTCGGGTCTCTATCTTGTGCCGTTCGCCATAGTGCCGATCATGGGCGTTATTTTCCTTGATTCGCGCACAGCCCTGTTTATCGACATCGTTCTGATTCTGATAACGTCGGTTATTGCCGTGGTTCCTCTCGAATATATCTTCATACAGTTTATGGCAGGCACTGCCGCCATCGACTCCATAAAGGATCTGAGCCGGCGCAGCCAGCTCATACGCACGGCTTTCATCGTCTTCGTGGTCTACTGTCTGTCGTATATCGCCGTCGAGGTCATGCTCAACGGATCGCTGCGCGAGCTTTCGGGCCGCATATTCGGCTATCTGGCCATCAACGCCGTGGCGGTTTCGTTCGCCTATATCCTGCTGTTCTTCTTCGAGAAAATTTTCGGATTCACCTCGCGCGTCACTCTTGTCGAGCTTTCCGACATCAACAATCCGCTGCTGCGCGAGCTTTCCGAAGAATGTCCGGGCACGTTCCAGCATTCGATGGCTGTCAGCAACCTCGCCAGCGCCGCCGCCTCGCGCATAGGCGCCAACGTTCAGCTCGTCAGGGCCGGCGCCCTCTACCACGACATCGGAAAGATACGCAATCCGGCCTTCTACACCGAGAACCAGCACGGTGTGAACCCCCACGACACTCTCGACCCTAAACAGAGCGCCCGCATTGTCATCGGCCATGTCTCGGAAGGCATGAAGATGGCCGAGAAGGCGAAGATTCCGATGCAGCTGCGCCGCTTCATAACCGAGCACCACGGCCGTGGTAAAGCCCGCTATTTCTTCAACACATGGTGTAACCGCCATCCCGACGAAGAGCCCGATCCCGAGGCTTTCACCTATCCCGGGCCGAACCCCACAACGCGCGAGTCATCGATCATAATGATGGCCGACAGCGTCGAGGCGGCCTCGCGGTCGCTGACCGACCATTCGCCCGAGGCAATTCAGGCTCTCGTCAACAAGATTGTCGACACTCAGGTCAGCGAGGGGCTCCACAACGATTCGCCCATCTCGTTCCGCGACGTCAACCAGATCAAAGACACGTTCGCGCAGCGCCTGCGCACGATCTACCACTCGCGCATCTCCTATCCCGACCTCAACAAGCAGTGATCAGTTTTCGGGGGTGGGGGCGAGGCCGCGGCGTTTGCGGGCGAAGACAACGAGCAGCCCGAGGGCCACGACTACTCCGACGGCGACGGAGATTGTCTGCGGCAGTCCGAAACCTTCGGGCGCGAAGAGCAGATAGCTCGTGCAGACAACCGTCATGAACAGCGCCGGCAGCAGGGTGATGACATAAGAGCGTCCGCGGCGCGCAAGCCACACGGTGGCGGCCCACAGGGTGAACATAGCCAGAGTCTGGTTGCTCCAGGCGAAGTAGCGCCAGAGAATATTGTAGTCGACCATCATCAGCCCTATCGCAATGGCGAAGAGCGGCAGGGTCAGCGCCAGCCGCTTGAGGAACTTGCGCTGGCTCAGGCCGGCGAGATCGGCGATTATGAGGCGTGCCGAGCGGAAAGCCGTGTCGCCCGACGATATCGGGGCGGCGATGACGCCGATAATGGCGATTATTCCGCCGACTTTTCCGAACCATCCCAGCGATATGTCTTTGACCATTGTCGAGGCGCTTCCGCCGTCGGCCATATAGCTGTTGAGACCGTCATAGCCGCCTGTGAAGGCGATAGTGGCGCAGGCCCATACGAGAGCTACTATTCCCTCTGTCACCATGGCGCCGTAGAACACCGGACGCGCGTAGCGTTCGTTTTTCAGGCATCGGGCCATCAGCGGGCTCTGCGTGGCGTGGAAGCCGGAGATGGCGCCGCAGGCTATCGACACGCAGACCATCGGGAACACCGCAAGCCCCGAGCCGTGGCGCGACTGCAGGCCGTCGCCGAATCCGACGGGAATCTCCACGCCTCCGAAGAGCATCATGCCGAGCAGCCCTAAGGCCATGAACAGCAGCAGAACGCCGAAAACGGGGTAGAGGTTGCCTATGAGCTTGTCGATGGGAAGCATGGTGGCGAGAATATAATAGATAAGGATTATGCCGACCCAGAATATCTTGTCGAGACTTTCCGGCGTCAGCGAGGCCAGAATCTCGGCGGGGCTTATGACGAACACCGTGCCGACGAGTATCAGCAGTATCAGCGAGAAAACACGCATAACGTGTTTCACGCCGCCGCCGAGCTCGCGCCCGACAATTTCGGGAAGCGACACTCCCCCCTCGCGCATCGACATCATCGCGCCGACGAAGTCGTGGACGGCGCCGGCGAAGATTGTGCCGAACACAATCCAGAGCAGGGCTGCCGGCCCGAACATTATTCCCATGATGGCGCCGAAAATCGGCCCCATTCCGGCGATGTTGAGAAACTGAATGAGGAAGACTTTCCACGTCGGCATGGCTATGTAGTCGATGCCGTCGGCCATTGTTGTCGCGGGGGTGGGGCGCTTGGGATCGGTGCCGAAGATGCGTTCGGCAATCGCGCCATAGATGAAATAGCCTCCGATAAGGAGCGCCAGAGAGATTAGAAGTGTGGTCATAACGCGACAAATTTAGCGAAATTCCAGCAATATGATCTTATAAAAATTATAAGATTTATAAAATTTATAAGACTCAAACCATAAAAACAACAGGGGATGGCCCGCGCGGGCCATCCCCTGTAAGTATATGAAAGTGTGAAGATTACTCAGCGATCATCTTGGTGGCTTTCGAGCCCTGGAGGCGGATCACGAACATTCCTTTCTGAGGTTCGCTGATTTCGCGGCCGTTGAGGTCGAAATAGCGCACGGGAGCGTTGGCGTCGTCAGCTTCAATGTCGTCGATGCCTGTCGGGGTCTCGCTTTCAACATAGTGGAATCCTCTTTTTGCCTCAAGGCGGTTTTTGTCGGCGTTGAGAACGCGCCGGGGCGCCCCGGTTGCCTCGGTCTCGAGCTCGTGGTAGGCTACTACCTCGAAGTCAACGTGGGTGTTGGCCGGCTGTTCCTTTGCCGTTACAAACCATCTGGGCTGCTCGTCGAATAGGTCGTAGGTGACGTCGGCTTTATCAGCATGTTCGGCTGCCATCTCGAACTTAACGAGGCGACGTGGCAGATAGTGGCCATCCTTGTCGACAACCGAAGCCATGAGCTGAGTCTTGGGCGCCTTTTTATAGAGGTCGTAGCGGTTCTTGTTTTCATTCTCGGGCTTCTGCTGATCGTAGGTGTAGTTGATCCACTGTATGTCGGCAGGCTCGCCGAAGTCAACTGACGATGTCGTTCCGTCGTATTGAACACCGCCGAAGAAACTCTGACCACCCTCTGCATAGTCGGTGTAGTAGGTGAAAGTCATCTTGTCGCCATTTGCTATATGCTTTGCGATGTCAGGACAGCGGTAGTTTATGATAAATGAATAGTGGTCTTTGAAACCTGCTGCGTTTGTAAGAGGTGCTCCGTAGTAGGTTTGGCCGCCGACGTTGAGGATATATTTGGCCTGCATGGCGGGAAGGTCAGGATTGTTGCGTATGCGCGTATCGAAGGTGAGGTAGAGAGTTTTGTTGTCCTTGTCGTAGGTAAACGTGTAGCGTGCTGTTGCCAGATAAGTCATTTTCAGTTCCTGCCCGTCATCACTTGTAGTAGCTTTGCCATCTCTGAAATAGCCGTTCTCGATATACGATGTAGTGCCATTTGCTTCGCCGAGTGTTTCAAACTCTGTCGTGGCGATGCCGGTATAACCGTCCTTCTTGACGACAGCTGTTGCAACATACTTGGTATTCTTCTCAAGCTCGGTGTAGTTGAAATAGATCGGATTCTCGATGCCTTCGCGCATATCGACGGCGGGAGTGCCTTTGTCTTCGCCGTACTTAGCGTATGGATCATCAGCGGTAGCTTTCGGCGTTTCGTTGGCTTTGCGCAGATACATGTGAATACTCTCTTTGCTTGTAGCATTGTCGATAAGCTGCACTTTTAATCTGAACAGAGCCGAGAGGTCGCTGACATTGACCGGAATGAATTCCATGCTGACTTCTTTCGGAGCCGTCAGAGTAGTGAATGAAACGGTTGATTGAGTTGTCTTGCCGCCTTCGAAAGATGCTGTGAGAGTGAGATTATATGTTGTCTCGGCAGTGAGGCCGGTGAGTTCTGCGGTCTTCGAATCGAGGTCGACATTGACATCCTTGCCTTCTCCGAGACCGCTGACAACAACCGAAGTTGTTCCTTCGGGAACACTGGTGAGCGTCAGAACAGCGCTGTTGCTTGTGATGCCCGAAATCGTGGCGACAGGAGATTCGATAATCTCGCTGTTTTCTACGTATTTGATCAGTTTGATATTGGTAACCTCAATGGTGGTGTTGGCCGGATTACCTCCGAAGTCGAAGAGAAGCAGAACGTTCTCCAGCGGCTTCTTGGTGTATACTTGAGATTTGAAGTGCTGAATAGTAGTATTAATACCGAGCTCTTCACTGACTGCATAAGTGTTGTCGTCGGTGCTCTTGTAGAGCTTTACAAACCCGGTGAAACTATTGTTGGCCTTGTAGTCAAATTCAAGCTGATAAACGTCCTCAGAGGTGAAGCTGACACCGGTGGGCATTTTGAACTGAGCCTGCCAGCGAAGGGAGGTGGCATCGGTCAGCACGAAGGTAGCACCGAAATCCGACAGGGTGTAACTGTAGTTGTCGTTCTTCTCCCAATTCGGAGCGAAATGGATATTGTCGGCAGGGATTGTTCCGGGAGATACATAAATGTTTTGAGGGGTGCGTCCTGCTGTAGGATCTGCGTCTTGGGCTTGCGCGCCGATTGCGGCGAATAGCGCCACAAGGCATAGTAGCAGTTTTTTCATGAAAATGAGGAAAAATAGTATGAAGTTAAAGTGAAATTTACGGAATGCGTGGTTTCGGAATGCGTGGTTTAGTAATTGGAACAGAGGTAAATATACTGACTGTATCTTTTCACAAAGAAAGATAAAATTTCACCCTCCTAAAGCTAAAAAATGTTAATTCGACAAATCTCCAGGCTGTTTAACAACTTCGGCTGTCTGCTGTCAAGCGCCGTGAGGCGCGATATCTCTACATCCACTGCGATAGCTCAATGGGTGCTTAGTTAGGTTTTACCGAGCAAATTATCGGATCCGAGCGAAGGGATGTGCCTTAATGCTATTAACTTAAGATTCCTCCGAGCAGATTATCCTATCCGGGCGTAGGGACGTGCCTTTGGCACGTTTCACATGCGACCGACAATCAGGACGTTGCAATGCTACGTGCCGAAGGCACGTCCCTACGTCAGGGCGTTTCTGACGCTGATTTCATTAAGTTAATAGCATTGGGATGTGCCTTAATGCTATTATAGATAAAACAGAAGTATTTGTGCATTTTATGTAGGGCTGCACCATGGTGCAGCCGTCATAGCGACTGCTGGCAGCTAAATTGACCGGCGGTGTTGTAGAATCCGCAATTATTATCGGAACGTAGGGATGCATGCTCGTGCATCCTTTGATAGTCAAAGCCTTAACGTTGGATGCTCCATGGAGCATCCCTACGCTTAGCCAGTACTGCAACACCCCCCCGGCCACATTCAGGGCGAAAATCATTTAAAACTGAGGTCCTGCAACAGCCCCACGTCCCTGCGCCAGAGCGTTTTTTTGACATTGCCTTCCGGCTGCATTCGGGGCTGCGGGAGGGTTTAAACAAATTTTTGTAATTTCGCGTTATCTTTATGTAACTTCGGCATAGCCGGGTTCCTTTCATCGTTTCAACTGCCTGCAATGAGAATTGTTCTGAAAATTGCCAAGTGGCTTGGTATTATCGTGGCTGCGGTGGTGGCGCTCTTGCTGCTTGTCCCGGTAGCGCTCTACGTGCCGTTTGTTCAGGACTTTGTCAAGGATATTGCTGTCAGAGAGGTGTCGAAGGCTACCGGCTATGACATCTCTGTTGAACGCATAAGGCTTCGCTGGCCGCTGAGGCTGAGTGTCGACGACGCTCTCATCGTAGAACAGACAGGCGACACTATGCTCATGGCGCAGCGCCTTGACCTCGGTGTAGGGCTGCGACCGCTTTTCCGGGGCGATGTCGAGATCGACTATGCGCGCCTCGACAGTGCCCGCTATCAGCTCGGGAACGCCGATTCGCTTATGTGGCTCCGTGCGTCGGTCGACCACTTCGAGATGGAGGCGTCGCGCCTGAAGATGAATCTCGAAAGAGTCGATCTCGACCGGGCGTTGCTCGACGGAGCGCGCATAAACCTCGCCATGCGTCCCGACACGGCCGTCAATGCCGACACAGCCGCCTCGAAGCTCGCGATGGTCATCCGTGCGCGCGACATTGAGCTGAGGCGTGTTGACTACACGATGACTATGCTGCCGACAATCGATACTCTTCGGGCCTCGGTGCCCTCGGCGCGTCTCAGCGATGGGCTCGTCGATCTGGGGCGCCGACGTGTCAACGCCCGGCTGCTGCGCGTCGACAGCGTGGCCGCTACCTATCTCACGCCGTCGGCGGCGTGGCTTAAGGCTCATCCGGTGGCTGTTGCGCCCGAGACGGCGCCGACTCCCGATTCGCTTATGTGGACTGTCACGGCCGATTCTCTGCGTCTGACCGCCACAGATCTGCTCTACGCTGTCAGCGGCGCCCGGCCCGCTCCGGGACTCGACATGAATTATCTCCGGGCGCGCTATGTGGCCGTCGATGTCGACTCGTTCAGCAACCGGGGGCCGTCGGTCGGCCTTACGCTGCGGCGCCTGCTCGCCGAAGAGCGCTGCGGCCTGCGCGTCGATGCCTCGGGTCGCTTCGACATGGCCGACGGACAGATTTCGGCCTCGGGATTCAGAATACTTACCGACGCCTCGACCATAGGTTTTGACGCCGACATGGGGCTGACCGAAGGCGCCGACATGGCGGCAATGCCGTTGCGCCTGAAAGCCGACGCCCGGATAGGCTTCAGCGATGTTGTCATGGCTTTCCCGGCTCTCGGCCCGACTGTCAGGTCGCTTCCCGCTCCGAATGAGCTCAGCCTGCGCGCCGACGTGGCCGGAACAATGGCCGACATGACGCTGCGGCGCCTCGACGCCGCTTATCCGGGGCTTCTGAAACTCGCTGTCAGCGGCCGTGTCAGGAACATCACCGATTTCAACAGAATGGCCGGCAAGCTGACTGTCGACGGCGAAGCGCGCGGACTGAACCGTGTGAAAACCAAATTCCTCGCCGCGTCGACCGCCTCCGGATTCAATATTCCCGAACTGATGACTGTCAAAGGTACCGTCGACTATCGCCCCGCCGCCGTCGACGGCGACATAACTCTGACGGCCAACAGTGGCCGGATTGCGGCCAAAGGACGCTGGGAGCGGCGCGCCGAGGGATATATGGCGCGGCTGACGGCGACAGATTTTCCTGTCGACGCTTTCGTGACAAAGCCCGGTATAGGGAGTGTGACGGCCCGTGTCGACCTCAGCGGCCACGGCTACAATCCGCTGAAGCCGTCAACTCAGATGAAGGTCGACATCGATATCGACCGCATCGTATATAACAGCAAGAGCTACGGCGACATAACCCTGCTGGCCGATCTCGGCGGACGCCGCGCCACCGGACGCCTCCACAGCGGAATCGAAGTGGCCGACCTCGACGCCGATTTCGACGCCACTCTCGGCGACAGCGCCTGGAGCTGGGATGTCGACGGCGACATACGCCATCTCGACCTCATGGCTCTCGGCCTGAGCAAGGAGGCCAACGCCGGAACCATGACGCTGGCTACTACCGGAGTCTACAATCCGCTGACCCGCACCGTCGACGGACGCATCAGTGTTGACCGTCTGACATGGCTCACCGGCACGACTACACTCCGCGCCGACTCTACCGTGGCCGATGTCGCCCTTGATGCGGTCGGAATCAGGGCGCGAGTGGCTCAGGGCGACCTGCTTGCCGTGGCGTCGACGCAGTGTCCGCTCGAATCGATAATGCCGCGCATCGATGCCACTATGCTGCTGGTCGACCGTCTTATGAAAGCCAAGAAAATCAATATCGACTCGCTGCAGCGTGCGCTGCCTCCGATGAGTCTGTCGCTCGAGGCAGGCCGCAACAATATTGTCAGCGAATATCTCGCCGGCGCCGACAACCGCGGCCCGCAGTTCAGGCAGCTCGCCCTGACGGCCTCGACCGACTCGCTGATAAATATCGTCGGAAAGGTCACGGGCTTCTCGACTGGCTCGACGCGCCTCGACACGATACGCCTCACGGCCGTCCAGCACGGCGGCTTCCTCGTCTACAACGCCCAGGTCAGCAATGCCCCCGGAACGATGGACAATTTCGCCCGCGTGACGCTCAACGGCTATCTCGGCGAGAACCGCCTCGGCGCACTCCTGCGCCAGAGCAATATAAAAGGGGAGAGCGGCTACAGAATCGGTCTGGGAGTGACGACGACCGACTCGGTGGCAACCCTGCGGCTCGTGCCCTACAACCCCATGATAGCCTACAGGCAGTGGGAGGTGAACGACAGCAATTATGTCAGCTATAACTTCGTGACACGCCAGATAAGTGCCGACCTGAGGCTCCACAACGACAAGTCGTCGGTGGCGGTGGCCACACTCCCTCCGTCGGGCGACGCCACAATGCCCGGCCAGGATATTTCGGTGAAACTCAACGACGTTCTGCTTCAGGACTGGATGTCCGTCAATCCTTTCGCGACGCCGATGACCGGCTCGATCTCGGCCGATCTGCTTTTCCACTGGGATCGCGAGAACCTGACGGGCCGCGGCACAGTCAGCCTCGCCGACATGACCTATAACCGGCAGCGCGTCGGCAATTTCGACCTCGACATCGACATGGCCAACGATCCGCTGACGGGACGCATAACGGCTGATATGGCGCTCATGGTCGATTCGGTTAAGACAGTGACGATAAAAGGTATTCTCAACGACTCGACAACAAATGAGCCTTTCAATCTCGACCTGTCGATGATCCATTTCCCGCTGAAAACCGCCAACGCTTTCCTGCCTCCGGGAACGGCGAAACTCGAGGGAACCCTCAACGGCTCGCTGCTGATAAAAGGTAACGCCGAGAAGCCTTTCTTCGACGGCTGGCTCGCTTTCGACTCGGCAACGGTGACGCCGACGATACTCGGCACGAAGCTTAAACTGTCGGAATCGCGCATCACTGTCGACTCGTGCATAGCCCGGTTCAACGATTTCACCGTAACAGGCTGCAACGACAACCCGCTGAAGCTGAACGGCACCGTCGACCTCAGGAACCTCGCCAATGCCTCATACGATCTCAGCCTCAAGGCCGACAACATGATGATTGTCAACTCGCAGCGGCCGCGCGGCGCCAACATCTACGGAAAGGCTTATATCAGTTTCGACGCCACGGCCCGCGGAAACATGAAGCTGATGATGCTCAATGCCGACGCCTCGCTGCTGGCCGGCACTAACGCGACATACCTTATGACCTCGGCGGGGACACAGATTCCCGGCGCCGCATCGGCCGACGACATCGTCAAGTTCGTGCAGTTCAACGACAGCACCGAAATGGTCGCCGATTCGATAGTGGCCGAGGGGATGACAATGATAATCAACGCCGCGCTGTCGATCGAGCAGGGCACAACCCTTAATGTCGACCTCTCGGCGAGCGGACAGAACAAGGTGTCGATTCAGGGCTACGGCGATTTCGACTACTCGATGACGCCGGCAAACGCCGACGGACGTCTGACAGGCCGTTTCACCATCGACAAGGGCTTCGTGCGCTACACGCCGCCGATGATGAGCGAGAAACTGTTCGATTTCAATCAGGGAAGTTATGTGAACTTCACCGGAAACATTATGAACCCGACTCTCAATGTGTCGGCCGTCGACAAGGTCAAGGCCAACGTAACGCGCAGCGGCGAAGACTCGCGCCTTGTCACTTTCGACATAACGGCCTCGGTGACAAACACGCTCGAGAACCTCAATGTGGCGTTCGACATGTCGACCGTCGACGATATCGGCGTCGAGAACGAACTGCGTTCGATGTCGCCCGAACAGCGCGCCAACCAGGCCATGAACCTGTTGCTCTACAACGTCTACACCGGGCCCGGCTCTACTGTCGGCAAAGCCTCGCTCAACGGAAACCCGCTGTTCTCGTATCTCGAATCACAGATCAATTCATGGGCCGCCAACAATATCAAGGGGGTTGACCTCTCGTTCGGCATCGAACAGTATGACCGCACACGCGACGGCGCTACCTCGACGGCGACATCCTACAGCTATCGCATATCGAAATCGTTTCTCAACGACAGAATCAAGATAGTCGTCGGCGGCAACTATACGACCGACGCCTCGGCCGACGAGAATTTCGCCGAAAATCTGCTGAACGACATCTCGTTTGAATATATGCTCAACAAGAGCGGCTCGATGTATATCCGTCTGTTCCGCACGACGGGCTACGAGAGCATCCTCGAGGGCGAAGTGACCCAGACAGGTGTCGGCTTCGTGCTGCGTCGCAAAATCGACAGTCTGCGCCACCTGTTCCGACGTCCTGAAGAAAACAAAGAAATACCCGTTGCCGATGAAAAGCCCTG
>ULXW01046386.1_pt1 | contig 11192 bp, 7 predicted proteins | sample 1961661 | NCBI WGS metagenome assembly ULXW01 (sample SAMEA4835849, study PRJEB28245) | human gut metagenome | biome: gut microbiome; material: fecal sample | place: Denmark | collected 2008 | reverse complement strand
GATTACCGGAACGGAGCGGATGAAGAACCGGCCGATCAAGATACTGGTGGATGCGCTGAATGCGCTGGGAGCACGGGTGGAATATATGGAGAAGGAGGGATATCCTCCTCTCCGCATTTTCGGAAGTGCGTTGCAGGGAGGCGAGATTTCGCTTGCCGGTGGGGTCAGTTCACAGTATATTTCGGCGTTGCTGATGATTGCCCCCCTGATGGAGAACGGGCTGACCTTGCATCTTGAAGGGGGTGTCATTTCGAAACCCTATATCAACCTGACGTTACAGCTGATGGAACAATATGGGGTAAAGGCGGAATGGAACGGGCAGACCATTAAGGTAAGACCGCAGGATTATCATCCGATACCCTTTACCGTTGAATCCGACTGGAGTGCTGCTTCCTACTGGTATTCCATGATGGCGTTGTCTAAAAATGCCGAGATCGAATTGCTGGGGCTGTTTAAGAACAGTTTGCAGGGAGATGCCGCCGGAGCCAAATTGTTTGCACAGCTTGGTGTGGGTACGACTTACACGGACCGGGGCGTTGTTTTGAAGCACAACGGGAATAGGACCAAAAAACTGAATTATAACTTCGTAAACGAGCCGGACCTGGCTCAAACCTTTGTCGTGACCTGTGTGTTATTGAATATCCCTTTCCGTTTTACCGGTTTGCAAAGTCTGAAGATAAAAGAAACCGACCGCATCGAAGCGCTTAAGACGGAGCTTCGCAAATTAGGATATCTCCTGACAGACAGCAACAACAGTATTTTGGAATGGAACGGCGAACGTTGTGAACCGCAAGCGCATCCTGTGATCGCGACCTACGAAGATCACCGTATGGCAATGGCATTTGCACCTGCCGCCCTCGTGTTGCCGGAAGGGATCGAGATAGCTGACCCGCAGGTGGTCAGCAAAAGTTATCCGCACTATTGGAGAGACTTGAGAACCGCAGGCTTTATTATAATTGACAATGAACAATTGGCAATTGACAATTAGTTGTCGGTGTCTGGAAGTCCATTGTCAATTGCTCATTGTTAATTGTCAATTATTATGTGGTATATTGTTATAGGTATTATCGTATTGGGTGTTGTTGCTGCCATTGCCGGTTATTTTCGGAACCGGAAATTGCAGAAGATGCTGGAACGTGGGGAGATTTCTGAAATTCCCGAGGCGCAGGAACTTGTCACTGACGAATGTTGCGGACAGCATGAAACCTGTGAACGCGACAGTCTGTTGGCGGCAGTCAGCAAAAAAATCGAGTATTATGACGATGAAGAACTGGACCGTTTTCGGGGAGTCGAGGCCGATGCATACGATGAAGATGCCGTGAACGAGTTCCGTGATGTGCTTTATACGTTGCAGGAGATCGAAGTGGCTGGCTGGTTGCGTAGTCTGCAACTTCGTGCTATTAATTTACCGGATGAGCTGAAGGACGAAGCGTTCCTGATTGTCGGGGAGCGGCGCATACATTAAGTTTCATAACCATGAAACAAAAGTTCCCCTTGCATGGAACAACAGTTTCATAGGCATGGAACAGGAGTTCCCCTATAATGAAACAGAAGTTTCCTGCCGGGAAACCATAAAAAAGGATATAGGAGAATAGAAAATGGATTTACTTCAATATGGTTTTTTCCAGCATGCCCTTTTGGGCAGCCTGCTGACTGCGATCGCTTGTGGTATCGTCGGGACATATATCGTGTCACGGCGGCTTGTCTTTATCAGCGGAGGTATCACTCATGCTTCTTTCGGTGGATTGGGGTTGGGGTTCTATCTCGGGATGAATCCGATCTTGATGGCAATGTTGTTTTCCGTGCTCTCCGCATTCGGGGTGGAGTGGGCAAGCAAGACGCAGAATGTGCGTGAAGACTCTGCTATTGCCGGGATATGGTCGTTAGGAATGGCATTGGGCGTTATCTTTATTTTCCTGACACCCGGATATGCACCGAATCTATCCGCCTACCTTTTTGGAAATATTCTGACTGTTTCGACGGGAGATATTATCTGGATAGCCGCTTTGGCGTTGTTGCTGGTTATCCTTTTCTCGCTTTTCCTGCGGGAGATCGTTTATGTGGCCTTCGATAGGGATTTTGCACTGACGCAAGGAGTACCCGTCAAGTGCATAGAATATGTAATGATGTGCTGCATCGCCATGACGATCGTCCTTTCGATCCGTCTGGTCGGGATCATGCTTCTGATGAGTTTGCTGACGTTGCCTCAGATTACCGTAAACCTTTTTACATCAGACTTCAAGAAGATCATTTTCGGAAGTATTGCCATCGGTTTCTTGGGATGTGTGTTCGGGCTCGTCCTTTCTTATCTTCTGAATGTGCCTTCCGGGGCGTTTATTATTCTTGTCCTAGTCCTTTTCTTTTTGATAGTGAAAGCAATAAAAGCGGTTTTAAAGCGTTAAAAGGGGAAATGAAGAAAGGTTTCTACTATATAATCGCATTATTGATTGTCTCTTTGTTTTGGTCTTGCAGTACGAAAAAGAATACCAAGGCAAGCCGCTTCTATCACGCTTTTAATTCCCGCTATAATATCTATTTCAACGGAAAAACATCGTTTGACGAAGCGTTGCTTTCCATGCAGAACGGCTATAAGGAAAGCTATTCCGACATGATACTGATGTACCCGATCAGTGCGCAACCGAAAGACAAGCCCGAAACCGGAGGTCCTTTCGACCGGGCGATCGAGAAAAGCAATAAAGCGATCAAGCTCCACTCCATCAAAGCAAAGCCGCCTAAGAAACCGGGATGGCGCAATGATCCCAAACAACGTGCCTGGCAGGAACAGGAAGAATACAATCCGTTCCTCAAAAAGTGCTGGTTGATGATGGGGCAGGCGCAGTTCTATAATGCTGATTTCTTGCAGGCATCTGCCACTTTCTCTTACATAGCCCGTCATTATGCCCATGATGAAGAAGTGGTGGCCGAAGCCCGTCTTTGGCAGGCCCGCTGCTATTCCGAGATGGAATGGTTCTATGAAGCGGAAGATATCTTAGGAAAACTGAATACGAACGGTATCCCTCGCAAGAACCTGAACCAGTATGCGGCGGTATATGCCGACTACCTGGTGAAGAATAAGCAATATGAAGAAGCGGTCCCTTATTTCAAGACGGCGATCAAGGCAGAGAAGAACCGGCGCCAGCGTACCCGGATGAAGTATTTGTTGGGACAGATTTATGCCGAACAGGATCAGAACGGGCTTGCCTACCAGATGTTCGGACAGGTGATCAAAGCTAATCCTCCTTATGAACTGGAGTTTGCCGCCCGTATCCGCCAGACCGAAGTATTTACTGGCGGCAATTATCAGAAAGTGATCAAGATGTTGCAACGGATGGCGAAAAGCGATAAGAACAAGGACCTGCTCGATCAGGTCTATTATGCGTTGGGCAATGTCTATATGAGCCGTGAAGATACAGTCAATGCCATCAAAAACTACGAGCTGGGTGTGGAGAAAAGCACACAGAACGGTTTGGACAAGGCGATCTGCCAGATCAAACTGGGTGATCTTTATTTCCAGAAGCGCGACTATGTCAAGGCACAACCGAATTTCAGCGGTGCATTGTCCGGCATCCAGAAAGAATATAAAGACTATGAACGGGTATCCAAGCTGTCTGCTATCTTGGACGAGTTGGTCGTGCATGTGGAGGCGGTCCATTTGCAGGATAGTTTGCAAACTCTTGCCAAAATGCCGGAGTCGGAACGGCTTGCCGTGATCGACAAAATCATCGAGCAGGTGAAGAAAGAGGAGGAGGAAGCCAAGGCCCTGGCCGAGAAAGAAGCTTATCTGGCGGAACAGGAGGCAAAAGGGACTGGTATCGACCGTCCAGGAACAGAGACTGGCGGCATCACATTACCGACGACATCCGGAGGTTCCGGTTTCTATTTCTATAACCCGCAGGCAGTATCGCAGGGAAAAGCAGCTTTCCAACGTAAATGGGGACGGCGTGCGCTGGAAGATGACTGGCGTCGACGTAAGAAAGAAATGTCCACTTTCAATGAGAATATGGCAGACGAAACTGAGGATGCTTCCGAAGGAGAGGTGGGCGAACTGGCTACCGATTCGCTCGAAGCCGGACTGGAACCTGCTGCTTCCGATGACCCGAAAACACGTGAGTATTACATTCAGCAGCTTCCGTTGACACCCGAAGATATCCAGGCTTCCAATATTATCATAGAAGATGGTCTCTATAACATGGCTATGATTTATAAGGACAAACTCGAGGATATCCCGTTGGCAACCGAAGCCTTTGAGGAGTTGGAACGCCGTTTCCCGAAGCATAGTCACCTTTTGGAAAGCTACTACCAGGTTTATCTGATGGCTCTTCGTTCCGGAAACCAAGCGCTCGCTGCTGCTTATAAGAATAAGTTGGTTACGACTTTCCCTGAATCGGATTATGCGGTTGCGATTGCCGATCCGAATTACGAATATAATATCCGGATGATGGACAAGGTGCAGGATTCGATCTACCAGGCGACCTATGCAAGTTACCTGGCGGAAGATACGGTCACCGTTCGTCGTAATTATCGCGATGTCAGTGCCAAGTATCCGTTGGCGGATCTGTTGCCTAAGTTCATGTTCCTCGAGGCGCTGACCTATGTGCAGGCTGGGGATGCTGAAGGTTTCAAAAACGCCTTGAAAGCATTGGTTGAGAAATATCCGACGGCTGATGTGACGGAACTGGCGGGTGAAATGCTGAAAGGTGTTCTGCGTGGGCGTATGATGGTTCAAGGTGGTATTAGGGGAATGAGTTGGAACTTGCGTTTCGGTGTGGGGGATGATGGTACGTTGTCGGCAGCCGACTCGGCACGTGTCTTTACGGCTGAATCTAACACGTCTTACCGGATGCTGTTAATGTTCCCGACCGGAACACTCGATCGTAACCAGTTGCTTTTTGCCGTTGCCGCCTATAACTTTGCCAATTTTATGGTGAAGGAGTTCGATTTGAGTTTTGAAGAAGCCGGTCCGATGAGCATGTTGACGATTCATGGCTTCTTTAATTTGGATGAGATCTTGCATTATTATAAGATGATCTACGGAGCGGATGGCTATGCAACTGCATTGGACAAAAATGTGGCTATTCTTCCGATCTCCGACGACAACTATGAAACCTTGATGCGGGGAAAGACGCTTGAGGAATATGTCGAATTCTTCCAGGAAAACTTCGGTGAGGCCGTTCCTGAACTGGCCGCTCGTTGGAAAGCCCGTATGGCTGCCGAACAGATCAAAGAGGAAGAGGCAAAAGCTGAAGAGGTCGAAGCACAGGATTCTGAAAATATTCCGGAAGAAAAGCCGGAACCTGTCAAGAAGACCGTCCGCCCGAAAGAACAACGCCAGCAGCAGGCTGTAGAAGAAGTTGTTGTACCGTCTGCCGTAAAAGATACGGTTCCGGTAGAACTTCCGGCGGTCGATACAATGACTGTCCGTGAAACAGAAACGCTCCTTCCGGCGGATGTAGATACTGTTTCTGTACAGCCGGTTGTAAAAGATACGGTTGTTCCGGCATCGTCCGACACCGTTTCCGCTGTTGTCACTCCTGTCGAACAACCGAAGGAACTCACGTTGAAAGAGATCGAAGAACTCCGCAAGCGCGAAGCCGATGAAGTTGAAGCCCGTAAGGAAGAAGCTCGTAAAGCTTTTGAAGCTCAACAGAAAGCCGAAAAAGAATTGCAGGAAAAGAAGGCAAAAGAAAACGAGGAACTTCTGAAGAAGCAAAAGGTTGAAGAAGAAGCGTTGCTGAAAGCAAAAGCCGAACGAGAAAAACAGCTTGAACGCGACCGCAAGGCCAAGCTGAAACAGGTCGAAGCCGAACGTAAGGCGAAACTCAAAGCCCGTGAAGAACTGCGTAAGCAGAAAGAACGTGAGTATAAGGAACGCCTGAAGCAAAAGGAAAAAGAACGTAAGCAGAAGGAACGCGAATACAAAGAAAAGCTGAAGGCCAAAGAAAAAGCCCGCCGCGAAGCCCAAAAGGCCAAAGAGGCGGCTGCCAAAGCGAAAAGAAAGAGGTAAAAAAACAAGGGCCGTGTCAAATCTTTGCTGACGCGGCCCTTTATAATTAAGGAAAGTTTCTTTTAGAACTTGAAATATCCTTTCGCATTATTGTAACTGATATCTTCGACCATCTTACCGATGAACGGCAGTTCGGATGCAGGCAGTAGACCGTCTTCCACTTCGCGGCCCAGGATGTTACACAGGATGCGGCGGAAGTATTCATGACGCGGATAGGATAGGAAACTGCGTGAATCCGTGAGCATTCCGACGAAGCGGCTCAGCAACCCTAAGTCGGACAATGCGTTCATCTGCTTTTCCATGCCGTGAATCTGATCCAGGAACCACCAGCCGGAGCCATACTGCATCTTGCCCGGAACCGTGCCGTCGTTAAAGCTGTAGATCGTTGTCATCAGCAGTTCGTTATCGCGCGGGTTTAGGTTGTAGAAGATAGACTTTGCCAATACGCCTTCTTCGTCCAAACGGCTCAGGAAGCGAGCTAGCGGAGCTGCGACTTCTGCATCTCCAATTGCATCGTAGCCTGTGTCGGGACCTAATTGCTTAAACATGCGGACGTTGTTGTTGCGGGTTGCACCATAGTGGGAACTGTTGTACCCAGTCGCTTTTGGCATCCATAACCGCAAATTCGTACAACATGGCAGAACGAAATTTGTTGATTTCTTCGACTGTCAGTTCTTTCTTCATACGTGCTTTCAGGAATATGGCCTCGATTTCAGCATCCGTATAGGGTTCGGCATAGAATGTAAGTATTCCATGGTCGGACAGGCGGCAGCCTTGTGACGCGAAGAAGTCGTGACGTTTCTGCAAAGCGTCGATCAAGTCTTTGAAGTTGAGGATCGACATGTCGGCAGCTGCTTCCAACTTGGTCAGATATTCGTTATATGTATCGACATTCTCGATTGCCATAGCTTTGTCCGGTCGCCAGGCAGGAAGTACTTTGGTTTTCAGACTGCTTTGGCGGATCTGGGTATGATATTTCAAATCATCGATCGGATCGTCGGTCGTACATACGACTTCCACGTTCATACGTTCCATGATTGCCTGGGCACGGAATTCCGGTGTTTGCAATTTGGCTGTGCATTCGTCGTATATCTCGCGGGCGGTGGACGGATTCAGAACCTTGTCTATGCCGAAGATACGGCTCAGTTCAAGATGGGTCCAGTGATATAGAGGGTTGCGCATGGCATACTGCAGGGTTTCAGCCCATTTTTCAAATTTTTCATACGCTGGTTTATCCCCTGTGATGTATGTTTCAGGTACGCCGTTGGCACGCATCGCACGCCATTTATAATGGTCACCACCCAACCATATTTCCGTCAGGTTGGCAAACTGATAGTTGTCGGCTATCTGTTGCGGGATCAAGTGGCAGTGATAATCAATGATTGGCATTTTGGCTGCGTGTTCGTGATACAGTTTCTGAGCTGTCTCGGACTGGAGCAGGAAATTGGAATCGAGAAAGGATTTCATGATTTATGATTTTAGATTTATGATTTATAGATTTCTGAATTATGATTTATCATCGGCGCATAAATCATAATTCAGAAATCATTTAACGATATTTCTTGATAGTTGCCAGTGCATCGCGGCAAAGTGTGGATATTGCCTCCCAATTGCCGGCTGCAATCATTTCTTTCGGGAACAGCTTGGAACCCATGCCTACGCAAGTCACGCCAGCTTTAAACCAGGCCGACAGATTTTCTTCCGTCGGTTCTACGGCGCCTGTAGCCATGATCATAGACCAAGGCATCGGAGCTTTGATGTTCTTCACGAACGATGGTCCGCCTACGTTTCCGGCAGGGAAAATCTTACACAGGTCACAACCTACTTCTTGGGCGAAACCGATTTCCGAAACGGAACCGCATCCTGGTGTATATGGGACCAAGCGACGGTTACAAACCTTCGCGATTTCCGGGTTGAACAATGGGCCGACAACGAAGTTAGCACCCAATTGCAAGTATAGGGAAGCTGTTCCGGCATCCACGATAGATCCGACGCCTAATACCAGTTCGGGGCATTCTTTTGTAGCGAACTTGATCAGTTCGGCAAATACTTCATGAGCGAAGTCACCGCGATTGGTGAATTCGAATGCACGGACACCACCTTCGTAGCAAGCTTTGACAACCTGCTTTGCGATTTCTACATCTTTATTGTAGTAAACAGGTACCATCCCTGTACTGACGATCGCATCGAGTACCTGCATTTTATTGAATCTTGCCATGATAAGATTTATGATTTCTGAATTATAATTTATGATTGAATTGTCACTTATCTTGAAACTCGTCCGGAAGCATCGCCACTCATCAACTTTTCAACTTCTTCGACTGTCACTTGGTTGAAGTCGCCGTAGATCGTGTGTTTCAAGCAAGATGCAGCGACAGCGAAATCGAGTGCTTTCTGGTCGTCTGTCGTATAAGTCAGCAGACCGTAGATCAAACCTCCCATGAAAGAGTCTCCACCACCTACACGGTCAACGATATGAGTAATGTCGTAACGACGAGACTGGTACAGTTTGCCGTTGGCATAGAGAACGCCGCTCCACGTATTGTGGTTTGCATTGATAGCGCCGCGCAGTGTGATGATCACTTTCTTTGCACGTGGGAATTTAGCCATCAATTGTGTGCAAACGGATTCGAATTCGGCAGCGTTTACTTCGCCGTTTGTGGCTGTTACGTCGAAACCTTCCGGTTTGATGCCGAATACCTTTTCCGCATCCTCTTCGTTACCAAGGATCACGTCACAACCTGCAACCAGTTCCGGCATCACTTCAGAGGCCGTTTTGCCATATTTCCACAGATTTTTGCGGTAATTAAGGTCGCATGATACGGGGATACCCATACGGTTTGCCACTTGGATAGCTTCGAGGCAAGCATCTGCCGCACCCTGTGAAATGGCCGGTGTAATGCCTGTCCAGTGGAACCAGGATGCATCTTTGAATACTTCTTCCCAGTTTACCATTCCCGGTTGGATTTCGGAGATAGCCGAGTGAGCGCGGTCATAGACGACTTTACTGGCACGGGCTACCGCACCTGTTTCCAGAAAATAGATACCCAAACGGTCGCCGCCGTAAACGATGTGAGAAGTCCCTACACCGTATTTACGCAGGTCCATTACGCAAGCACGCGCAATGTCGTTTTTAGGTAAACGGGTTACAAACTCGGTTGCAATACCATAGTTTGCCAGTGATACGGCAACATTAGCTTCACCGCCACCAAAGGTAGCATTCAATTTATCACTTTGACAAAAACGGAGATAGTCTGGAGTGGCCAGTCTAAGCATGATTTCTCCAAAGGTTATTACTTTCTTATCCATATCGATGGTTTATAATGTGTTCAGACCACAAAAGTAGAAGTTTATTTTTAAATAAACATGGAGTGTGCGCGAAAACATAATTAATAACTGAAATTATTCCAGAAAACAGATGTATCATTTGTCCTCTTCTGCTCTTCAGCCATCTTTTCGCGAAGACGCTGGATTGTCTTTTCGTATTTCTTTTGTCCGCTGAGATCGTTTCTCTCCCAAGGATCGTTTTTCAGATTGAATAACTGGGTCGTGCGTTTCCCATTCACATGATATTCAATCAACTTCCAGGTTCCATCGGAAATGCCGCGTTGATTATCCATATAGCTGTAATATAGGTAGTCGCGGACAGGCTCTTTCCCATCCAAGGAAGAAAGTAGACTGATACCGTCTACCGATTGGGGTACAGGTAGTTGGAGCATGTCGCAAAGGGTTGGGAATACGTCTATCAAGTAACATAGGTCTGCGGTCTTTTTACCGGTATGTTGTGCGGCAGCTTTGATCATCAAAGGGACGCCGACGCTATGTTCGTATACATTCTGTTTCCCCATCAGGCCGTGTTGTCCGACTGCCAACCCGTTGTCTCCTGCAAATATGATGATTGTGTTTTCATATAACCCGTTATCTTTCAGAGTTTGGATAATGTTGCCTACGCGTTTGTCTACATGGGAGATCATGGCATAGTATTCCCTGATATGTTTTTTGATTTCATCCGGACGGCGGGGAATAGCAGCCAATATTTCGTCACGTATTTCTAATTCTCCGTTATCGAACGGGTGCTTTTCCATAAAATTGGGTGGAAGTTGTATTTGGCTCTGGTCGTAAAGCTGCATGTATTCATCCGGCATGCTCCGAGGGTCATGGGGAGACATATAGGCTACCGACAAGAAGAACGGCTGGTTTTTATCTTTTTGTTGTTGAATATATTCGACGGCTTCATGGGTGAAAATATCTACGGAATGCTTTCCTGAATACATATATTCTCCTATATCATATTCTACCTTGTTCGATTTTGCCTGGTTATGGATGACCGGACGACGTTTTCCGTAATTCATATCTGCATGGTAATCGTACAAGGGAACATTCCAGTGATCCCACATGCCTCCGAAAAAGATGGCTTTCCCTTCTTTAAAGCAACGGTTCAGGGCTTCATAGCTACTGTGCCATTTACCGGTATGGAATGTATTATAGCCGGCTTTCTGAAGGGTTTCACCTATCATCGTGTGCGAATTCGGGATTGTTGCTCCCTGTTTTTCGAGGTTATAAAGATATTTTCCGGTCATTAGCATGGCCCGACTTGGCATACTGACGGCTCCGGATGTACCACCCATGATGTGGGCGTTGGTGAAGACTGTACTTTCTCCTGCCAATTTATCCAGGTTGGGCGTTTGGACTTGTTCTTTTCCTAAAAAGTTCATTCCTGAAGCTCGCATGTCGTCGGCAAGAATCAGAATGATATTGGGCTTTTTATCTGCTGCCAGTGAACTGACAACAGATAAAAAGGAAACTCCGATCAATGATAATGCTTGTTTCATTTCTTCGTGTTTATTGTGTGATTAGATATGTTCCATCTTTTTGCGTTTCGAATGTCACTTGGAAATATTCTTTACCGTTTGACCGGACCGGGGTGGATGTAGCTATGGTTCTACCGTCCGATTTGACCGTGAATGCTTGTCTGGTACGAAGTGTACAGCTTTTCCCTGACAGCGAATGGATATTGGCTTCTGTCAATTTTCCATTCTTCCAGTTCATCGTAATCTCGAAGTTGCCCCGTGTCTTCAGGCCGGAAACAGAGCCCTCTGCCCATACATCGGGCAAAGCAGGCAACAGATGGATGTATCCAGCATGGCTTTGCAATAACATTTCAACGACACCTGCCGTATAGCCGAAA
>ULXW01050939.1_pt1 | contig 11193 bp, 9 predicted proteins | sample 1961661 | NCBI WGS metagenome assembly ULXW01 (sample SAMEA4835849, study PRJEB28245) | human gut metagenome | biome: gut microbiome; material: fecal sample | place: Denmark | collected 2008 | reverse complement strand
CCCATATATGCTATAATGAGAAAAGACATTCTGCAGAAGGATACTTTCAGGAAAATGGGCTGCAGCGTCTGATTTCTATGGAATGAAATACGGAAGGAGCAGATGTATGAAAAAAATCGTAGTCACTGTAATCGGTGCTGACCGTGTAGGCATTGTTGCCGGTGTTGCGGCAGCTTTGGCAAAGGAAAATATTAATATTCTCGACATTTCCCAAACCATTCTTGGCGATATTTTTGATATGGTCCTGATTTGCGACATGGAAAAGGCCAAAGGTTCCTTAAAGGAAGTCCAGGATGAACTGGGCGCCCTGGGAAAAGAACTGGGCGTCGATGTACGGGCCCAGCTGGCTGATATTTTCTATGCCATGCACCGTATCTGAAAGGGGGAGCCATGCTCGATATTGAAGAAATCCTGGCCACTGAGCGCATGTTTGACCAGAACAAACTGGACGTGCGCACCATTACCATGGGCATTTCCCTTTTAGGCTGCGTTTCCGATGATGAAAAGACCCTGAATCGCAAGATTTACGACACCATCTGCACCAAAGCCGAACATCTGACGGAAGTGAGCCATGATATTTCCAGAGCATACGGCGTGCCTATTATCAACCGCCGTATTTCCGTTACCCCTGTTTCCCTCATTGCCGGCGGCATTCCGGCCAAAAGCTATGTGTCCATTGCAAAGACCCTGCAGAAAGCAGCCGATGAAGTAGGCGTAGACATTCTGGGCGGCTTCTCTGCCCTGGTAGACCGGGGCATGTCCTCGGCCGATAAAATCCTCATTGACTCCATTCCTGAAGCCCTGGCTTCCACAAAGAGCATCTGCAGCTCTGTAGCCGTAGGCTCCACCAAAGCCGGCATTAATATGGATGCAGTCAAACGCATGGGAGAAGTGGTGAAAGAAACAGCAGAACTCACCAAAGACCAGGACGCCTATGGCTGCACCAAGCTGGTGGAATTCTGCAACGCTGTAGAAGATAACCCCTTCATGGCCGGTGCTTTCCATGGCGTCACCCAGGGCGACACCGCCATCCATGTAGGCGTTTCCGGCCCCGGCGTGGTAAAGAGAGCCCTGGAAGACGTGAAAGGCGCTCCCCTGAACGTGGTGGCCCGCACCATTAAAAACACCGCCTTCATGATTACCCGTCTGGGACAGATGGTAGCCGAAGCTGCCACCGAAAGACTCCATGCTCCCTTCGGCATTATCGACCTTTCCCTGGCCCCCACCTCCGCCGTAGGCGACAGCGTGGCCCAGGTACTGGAAGAAATGGGCCTTGAAAGCTGCGGCGGTCCGGGAACTACAGCCGCCCTGGCCCTCCTGAATGATGCTGTGAAAAAAGGCGGCCTCATGGCCTCCTCCAGCGTAGGCGGCCTCTCCGGCGCCTTCATTCCGGTAAGCGAAGACCTGGGTATGATTCAGGCCGTAGAAAAAGGCAGCCTCTGCCTGGAAAAACTGGAAGCCATGACCTGTGTCTGCTCCGTAGGCCTTGACATGATTGCCATCCCCGGCGACACCCCGGCTTCCACCATCTCTGCCATCCTGGCTGACGAAGCAGCCATCGGCATGATCAATAACAAAACCACTGCCACCCGTCTCATCCCCGTACCGGGAAAGAAACCGGGCGACATGGTCCAGTTCGGCGGCCTCATGGGCTATGCCCCTGTTCTGGAAATCAACAAATTCCGGGCCGACGAATTCATCAACCGCGGCGGAAAGATTCCCGCTCCCATGAGATCCCTCACCAACTGATAGAATATGGTGAAAAAAGGGGCTGTGAAAAAATGATGACCATTTTTTCACAGCCCCTTTTGTATACATGATTCCTGAGTCCCCAATCCCCATTCCCGACTATCCGCTTTCGACTGTCCGCTATCAGCTCCCGATCCCAATCCCGATTCCAATCCCAATCCCGACACCCCACTCCCACCTTTTCAAATTCTCCTCTCCCCTGTATAATAGAGACAATATATCTAACTATTTAAATAAGGAGACTTCTATGAAAACATTGAAATATATTTCCTGGAACGTAAACGGACTTCGGGCCTGCATAAAAAAAGGCTTTATGGACGCTTTCAATGCCCTTGATGCAGACTGCTTCTGCCTGCAGGAAACCAAACTGCAGCCCCACCAGATCGAGCTGGACCTGCCGGGATATCACCAGTACTGGAACAGCGCCGTAAAAAAAGGATACAGCGGTACCGCCATCTTCACAAAAGAAGAGCCCCTCTCTGTCACCTACGGCCTGGGTATAGAAGAACACGACCAGGAAGGACGGCTCATTACCGCCGACTTCGGAAGCCACTACCTTCTCTGCTGCTATACCCCCAACAGCCAGCGGGGACTGGCGCGCCTTTCCTACCGCATGACCTGGGAAGAAGCTATGAAAGAATACATGACAAAACTGGCCGCCGAAAAGCCGGTGATTCTCTGCGGCGACCTGAACGTGGCCCACGAAGACATCGATATCGCCAACCCCGCCTCCAACCATAAAAATGCCGGCTTCACCGATGAAGAAAGAGGCCGTATGACAGACCTCCTTGCCGCCGGCTTCACCGACTCCTTCCGTCACCTCCATCCCGATGAAAAAGACGCCTACTCCTGGTGGAGCTACTTTGCCAAAGCCAGAGAAAGAAACGTGGGATGGAGAATCGATTACTTCCTCGTCTCCAGCGTATGGAAAGACCACATCAAAGGCGCATCCATCCACTCCGATATCCTGGGCAGCGACCACTGCCCGGTGGAACTGGACCTGGAATGCTGATATGAAAAAAGACCGCCGCGGCGGTCTTTTTTTGCGGGCAAGGGATCTAGCCGCCTGCCGGCGAAGATTGTATCTGCTTTCGTTCAAAGGGCGGCAGCCCCTTAGTCACTTCAAAGGGGGAATGAACGTTTTTTTGCAAGGGTCCTCACTCCATTTGACCTACCCACAACGAGACTATGTAGTTATGTGGCTATGTGGCGAACGCAGCGAGACAGAAGGGGCGGCCATAAGCAGCCGGCAGCCAACAGCCCTTAGCTTCCATTCAGTCAGCCGTAAGCAGAAAACCGATAGCCGTCAGCCGTTAGCCGATAGCCGTCAGCAGATAGCGGACAGCCGAGACCTCCCCCCTCCGTCATTTCGAGCGAAGCCCCGAAATCTCCCACCTGCCACTTGCTTCAATGGCCTCACAGTAAAGCACATAACGTACTTGCGTCCCCTTGCCACCACTCCGTAGTGGGACTATGGATGTTTAGCAATGGGACAATGTCTCTACAGGAAAGCATAGTGAAGCCTATTCTGCCCTCTGAACAGGGGTGGCAAGGGAACACGATTCGTAAGTAAGCAAAGCGACCTGAGAATCGTGTGACACGCTTTCCCGTGGATGCACAGCGAACATGATTTGAAGGAGCGCCAGCGACGCACAAATCATAGTAAGTCATTTCACCTTTAGGTGGAAGTCCGGCGCAGCCGGATAGGGGGGCGAACGCAGTGAGCCAGTCAGCAGACTGCCTATCATGCTATATGACCCATAAAGCCAATCCCGTAACGCTCTCGTTTCCCCTTGAGGGGAAGTCCCGCGTAGCGGGAAAGGGTGTACGAGGGAAGCGGAGAGAATAGATACTCTATGCTGACGTGACCGCCGCAGGCGGCTTATAAAACTCATCGCCCGAAGGGCCGTCAACCTTCCCCTCTGAACCTTCTGTACCCTCGCGCCTTTGGCACATCCCCACTGAAAAAGCCCTCTGCTATAGAGCAGAGAGCTTTTTTATCTAAGGTACCTATGGGATATAGGCCCTGGAGGCGTGGCCTATGATGGACAGGTGAAGGTCGGTCAGAAGGGATAGGCGGATGGGGAGGATTCTTCCCAAGGCTTCGTAGATATCCACTTCCGATTCTTTGATTTCCTGCATGAGCATGGACAGTTTTTCTTCCATGGCGGTCCAGAGGTCCAGCAGTTCTTCTGCTTTCTTTATATTTCTCTGGAGGGAAATGGCATAGACAGCAGCAGGCGCTGTTTTTCTGCCGGGGATAAGGGAAAGGAGCCAGCTGAGGGAGGGCAGCGGCCGGCCGTCCAGTTTTCTTTCTACGTAGAGGAGACGGAGTACCATAAGGAGAGCGGAGCAGCCTACGCCGAAGTCAAGTCCCAGCCAGAAGGAGTCGGCGCCCAGGGCGGTGTGGCTGTCCAGGAAGAGGCTCATGGGGAAGCAGCCGCCCCAGTAGGCCAGAACCATGAGGATGAAGGAAATCCTTGTGTCCTTCAGTCCCCGAAGGATACCCTGGATGGGGGTGGAAATGGCGTCGAAGAGCTGCCAGCCGGCGCTGTAGATGAGGAACTGTCCTGCAATGAGAGCTACGGCGGCATCGTCGGTGTAGACGGAGCCGATGGAGTTTCTAAAGAGTACGGTGAAGGAGGCGGTCATCATGGCGCCTGCCATGGCCACCACAAAGCCTGCTTTTTTGTACCGCCGTGCCAGAGTCATATCACCGGCTCCCACTGCCGTAGCAATGAGGATGGTGAGGGCCATGGAGCAGGATACGGGAAGCATGTATACCAGGCTGGCAAAGTTGTCGGCAATCTGGTAGGCCGCCAGAGCGTCGGTGCCGTAGCGGGAAAGGAATACGATAATCAGGCTGAAAAGGCTCATTTCCATGAAGATGGAAAGGCCGCTGGGCACGCCTACGACTAGGTATTCCCGAAGGTCTTTCGAACGCAGGGCAAGGCTTGAGAAAATCTGTCTTCCGCCCAGATCTTTCGATTTCATTACTACCAGAAGGAAAAGTCCCAGGAGGAAGCCGTAGGTCATCATGGTGGCAAGACCGGCTCCGATACCGCCCAGGGCAGGCATGCCGCCGTGGCCGTAGATGAAGAGGTAGTTGAAAATACCGTTAATCACCGGTGCCATGAGGAAAAGTTTCATGGAAATGGAAGTGGAGCCTGCGGTGTCGGTGAGGCAGCGCAGCGGAATCATGAGGGCCAGGAAGAATACGACGCCAATCATGGTCATCAGGTAGTACCGGGCAATGTGTTCCACCGCTGCTTCCAGAGCAAGGGATGCCAGGAGGTCATCAATGAAGAAGAAATAGGCTGCTGTGAAGAGGGCCCACACCGAAAGACCGATGACCATGCCGCTTCTTACGATGAAGGGAAGGCTTTCTCTTTCTTTCCGTCCGATGAGCTGCGCCATAAGGGGCGTTCCCGCCATGAGGAGACCGATAATGGAAGCCAGGAGGGGGTAAAAGAGTCCCGCTCCCACAGAGACACCGGCCAGATCGTCGGCGCCGGCATGGCCGGCCATGGTGGTATTAATGAAAGTCACTCCTGCCGTAGATACCTGGGCCACCAGTATCGGTATCATCACCGACAGCAGTTTCTTAATATCTTTTTTTACGAATAACATATAAATGCACTCTCCAGAAATTTCATCAAAAAAGACGCCGCGAGGCGTCTTCCATTGAAAGTTCTGCAAAGCTGGCTTTTTCTGAGAACACTGAAAAAGCCTTTCATTTGAAAGTTTCATGGCTGTGCCGCCGCGCAGGGTTTCCCCCGCGTGTCAGACAGCGGCGGAAACCGGACATCCCAAAACAGATGCCCCGTCATTCAGTTGTACAAAATCTTTACGCCTGAAAATCACAGAGACGTAATGATTCCATCCTCCTGCACCGATGAAACCTTTGAAGAAGGAGGCAAATGGAGAAAGGATACGTTTGAAATTGAAATTCACCCGGGACGGCACCAGAAGATTGGCTCCTTCTACATAGAAGAAAGCCATGGCAAAGAGCAGGTACATGCTGCCGTACATTTCCAGGTCCATCAGTTCACCGATTTCCATATTGTCCTCCTTTCTTTGGTAAAAAATGTCACAATCTGACATGAACCCAAAGGGTCTATGATATAATGATTGCATACAGCCGGCCTTTATTTTTATAAAAAGGTCAAGTACCGGCGGTTAAATTTCCGAAATGTTTTATTGGTATTTTTAATACCCACTTATAGTATACTACTATAGCAAGAAAAAGGCAAATATTTCGATATCCTTCACAAAGCCTTTCTCTTTCCTGCAGACAGTTTGAAGTCAGGAGGCAGCCATGAAATTAAATTTCACTTCCCTGGAATATTTCCGGAAAGCGGCGAAAATGGAGCATCTCACCAAAGCAGCGGAGGCCCTCCATATCGCCCAGCCTGCCCTTTCCCGAACCATCAGGGGACTGGAAGAGGAACTGGGTGTCACCCTCTTTGAACGGGAAGGAAGAAATATCCATCTCACCAAGGACGGTCACATCCTTCTGAAGCATGCGGAAAATTTCCTACAGGAATATGATGAAATGCAGCAGGAATTCGCCGATTCTAAAAATCTCCAGCAGATGACAGTGAACCTTGCCATCCATTCCGCCACCAAGCTCATTCCTTCATTTCTGGCAGAATTCCGGAAAGACCATCCCGAAGCCATGCTGGAAATCATCAACCCCAAGATGGAAGCCGCTCCGAAACATACGGATCTCACCCTCTATTCCAGCATTCATCATGTGGAGAATGAACATACCGTCACCCTTTTCCGGGAAAACCTGGTCATGGTGCTTCCCCTTTCCGACCGCCATGCCCGGCTGCCCTACATCAATCTGGCTGATTTCGCAGACAGAAACTACATCGCCCCGCCCAAGGGATTCGTGCTCCGGGACATCCTTGAAACCTACTGCGGAAAAGCAGGATTTTCGCCGAAAATCGTCATGGAAAGCGACAACCCCGACACCATCCATGAATTCGTCAATGCCGGCCTTGGCATTGCCCTGGTCCCACAGATGACCTGGTACAACGCCTACAGCGGCCTGGCCTCGCTCCCAGTGGGAGACATGGACTGCCACCGCTACCTGAATCTTTCCTGGAAAACAGAAGGAAAGCTGTCCCTCTCCGCCGTGCTCCTCAGGGAATACATTATCGACCACTTCTGGGAATACGTGAGAGAAAAGGCAAACAGCGAATTTCCCATGTGATTGGACGGGCCTTCGGTGTGAGGGTTAACGGGCCTCCGGCCCGAGGGTTATGGCCGCCTGCCGTCGGCGGGTTGTGTATCGCTTCGCTCAGGGGGCCGGGAGAAAGGTTCTTAAGATGGACCGGCCTGCGGCCGGAGGGTCCTTAAGTTTGACGGCCTTTCAGGCCGAGGGTTGTGGTGGCGGCTTCGCCGCAGTTTTTATAGAATGATCCTCACCCCCTATCGGGGTTCACACGACCTCGTTCCCGATCCCAATCCCGATCCCAATCCCGATCCCAATCCCGGTCCCGACCCCGCCCGAGGCGTCCCCCCCTATTTACATCTCCCTTTCTCTATGATATCCTTGTAGCAGTTATATTGAATTATATGAATGTGAGGTACGTTATGACAGAAAAGAGAGAAGGGCTGGATGAGCTGAAACAGCTGGGCAGCCGGAATACGAAATATACCTATGATTATGACCCGGGCCTTTTGGAGAGGATTCCCAACAAGCACAGTGACCGGGATTTCTTTATCAAGTTCAACTGCCCTGAATTTACGAGCCTGTGCCCGAAGACGGGACAGCCTGATTTTGCCACCATTTATATTTCCTACATTCCTGACAAGTACATGGTAGAAAGCAAGTCTTTAAAGCTCTATCTTTTCAGCTACCGGAATCACGGCGATTTTCATGAGGACTGCGTGAATATGATTATGACCGACCTCATCCGTCTGCTGCGGCCAAGGTACATCGAAGTATGGGGAAAATTTCTCCCCCGGGGCGGCCTTTCCATCGACCCCTACTGCAACTACGGCATTCCCGGTACGGAATGGAAGGATTTCGCCCGTTTCCGTCTGCTCCATCACGATATGAATCCGGAAAAAGTGGATAATCGGTAAGTTCATTTCATTTAAAAAGTGACGCCTTTGGACACACCTTCGGTGTGAGGGTTGACGGGGCTGCGCCCCGAGGGTTGTGGCTGCCTGCCGGCGGCAGGTTGTATTCGCTAGCGCTCAGGGGGCAGGGAGAAAGGTTCTTAAGATGGACCGGCCTGCGGCCGGAGGGTTCTTAAGTTTGACGGCCTTCCAGGCCGAGGGTTGTGGTGGCGGCTTCGCCGCAAATTATAAAAAGGGGCGCGGCTGGCGCCGCGAGTTGTGTAGAAGGGTTGTGCATCCCACAGGGAAAATGACTCACTACATTTTGTGCGTCTCTTTCGCTCAGGAGGCGATGAGTTTTATATGCCCTATCCTCAGGGATCCAGGGCGTTCCATTCCGGTCTGGCAATCAGATGGATGGGGACAACGGCGGATGGCGGTCAGCGGATAGCCGACAGCGGTCTTTACCAGCCCACGAATCCACTAAAAAAGCACCCTTTGGCAGGGTGCTTTTTTTATACCTGTTTCACATCCCCAGTTTCACCCGGCCGTAGATGACGGCAGCGGTGACGAGGAGGATGAGGACCATGAAGACGTAGTCTTTTCCCTTGGGCGCAACGCTTTCCATGAAGGTTCTCCGGGATCCGCCGAAGCCGCGGAGTTCCAGAGAGAGGGCCATGGTTTCGCTTCTTCCCAGGGAGCGGAGCATCAGCGGACGAACGATGGACATGTAGCGCTTGACCTGTTTGAAGAAGTTGCCTTTGACAGCCAGGCCGCGGCAGGCCTGGGCTTCGGAGACGGCTCTGTTTTCTTCAATGAAATCAGGGATGAAGCGAAGTCCTGCGGTGAACATGAAGGCGTATTCATAGGGTACCTTCAGCTGGCGCACCATGGAGGCGGTGAGGTCCTGCAGTTTCACGGTGCCCAGGAGATAGATGAAGATGATGGTCATGCCCAGCATGCGAAGGGCCGCCACCACCGATTCTTCTGTGGAGCCACCGCCCACTTTTTCAATGACTCCCAGAAGGGCAGCAAAGATGATGAGCATAATGAGGGCTTTGATATTTTTGAAAAGTTCGCCGGATATGAGGAGGATGAGAAGTTCCAGAACACAGAGGTAAAGGAGGCTTTCCGGCCGGTGAAGCACAATGGCCCATACGGCAGTGCCCAGGGTTAAAAGGATTTTTGTCAGGGGTACCAGATTTCTCATAAGGAAGCTCCTCCTTTCCGTTTCATAAATTCTTTGCAGAAGCTGTCCATGTCCCGGCAGTAGGGAGCGCCGGGAAGGCGCCGGCCCAGAAGAACTGCCGGCGGATAGGCCAGGCCCCAGTCTTCGGGGCGGTTGGCTTTGGAAAACAGGATTTCCGGCTTGTCATCAAAGACCACTTTGTGGCCTGCAATGACCACCACCCTGGTGCAGTCTCTGGCTACAATGTCCATGTCGTGGGTAACCAGGATAATGGTAATGCCTTTCTGCTGCAGTCTTTCCATGAGGCCCATGAGTCTTTTCTTTTCTCTGCCGTCCTGTCCGCTGGTAGGTTCATCGAGCACCAGGTATTCCGTATCCATGGCCAGGGCGGAGGCAATGGCCACCCGCTGCTGGTCGCCCCGGGAAAGGGTTCTCGGGTATTCCGCCGATAAACTTTCCGTATCGGTATCCGCCATGGCGCGGTCGATGGCATCTTCCAGTTCCTGCCCCCGTTTTCCCTGATGGAAGGGACCGAAGGCGATTTCCTCGCGCACCGTGGGCATGAACATCTGCCGGTCCGGCTGCTGGAACACATAGCCGATAAAACGGCTTCTCTTCGAAGCATCTTCCTTTGTCACTGAGGTGCCATTGTAGACAATATCTCCGGAAGCCGGTTTTTCCAGTCCCGTAAGAAGACGGGTAATGGTGGTTTTACCGCTGCCGTTGCGTCCGGTGATGGCTACGAATTCTCCCTTGTCAAAGGAGAGGGACACCCCATCAAGCACCAGGGGCAGGTTTTTGGCGTAACGGAAAGATACATTTTTCAGTTCAAGCATGTTTCCCCTCTCCTTTCTCGAATGAATCCATCACAGACTGCTCTGCATCCCTGATGTTGAGGAACGGTTTTTCGAAGGAAATCCCCTGGTCTTCTAGGGTCAGCTGGGCGCGGTACATATCCGGAATGGCTTCTTCATAAATGTGATTCTGTTTCATGGCCCGCATCACTTCTTCCGGTGTGCCCTGGCTGATAATCTTTCCCTGATTCATGAGGACAAATTTCTTCGCAAAAGGCAGGGCAGCTTCCAGATGGTGTTCCGCCACAATAACCGTCAGTCCTTCCTTCCGGTTCAGTTCGCCCACCATTTCATAAAATTCACGGATGCCTTCCGGATCCAGCGCAGAGGTAGGTTCATCGAATACCAGTACTTCCGGTTCTTCCGCCAGCACCGCAGCCACCACCAGACGCTGGCACTGGCCGCCGGAAAGGGTGGAAACCTTCCGTTCCTCCAGTCCGTCCAGGTGAACCTTGGCCAGAGCTTCTTTTGACCGGCGGCGTATTTCATCCGGCGGAAATCCGTGGTTTTCCAGAGTGAATGCCATTTCTTCTCCCACAGTGAGGGTGACGATCTGGGCCTTGTAGTCTGAAAGGATGACGCCAATGGAGGAAGCCAGATCCGCAATGGTATGCTGGGTCACTGCCTTGCCGCCGGTAAAGACCATGCCTTCCATGGTGCCGCCGTAGTAATGAGGAATGGCGCCGGCCATGGACATGAGAAGGGTGGTTTTGCCTGCACCGTTGGGGCCGGTAACGACCACGAAATCTCCTTTGGATACGGCCATGGACACATCATCCAGTGCTTTCTTCTTAGAGAAGGGATAGGTATAGGTCAGGTGCTCTACGCTGATGACCCCTTCCTGCTGCTGCTTCAGCACCAAGCCGCTGTGGTCGCTGTCCTCTACGTCGGACTCTGCCATGTAATGCATGGATTTGAAAAGACGGAGCGCCGGGAAATAAAGGAACGGTGTGATAATGCCGTTTCCGATACCTACCATGGCTACTGCCGGAAGCATACCATAGAGGTATACCTTCATAGGAATCCCCATGACCAGAGTCAGAATGGAAACAAAGGTGAAGCCAGACACGCAGGTGGTAATGAATCCTGCAATGGCAGGGCGGAGAGAAAATTTCCCGATTTTAATGGGCGGCACGGAATGGGCAAAGAAGCCTGCCACATAGGCGCCGAAGAATTCAGAGGCAAAGTCGCCGTAAGGGAAAGCGGACTTACTGGTAAAGACTTCCATCAGCGCCGCCACCATGCAGATGCCCAGGCACTGCTTGTAGCTCGGTTTCGTCAGAAGAATGGCCACCACATAGCAGGCGATCATCCAGTTCGGCGTAA
>ULXW01052828.1_pt1 | contig 11237 bp, 4 predicted proteins | sample 1961661 | NCBI WGS metagenome assembly ULXW01 (sample SAMEA4835849, study PRJEB28245) | human gut metagenome | biome: gut microbiome; material: fecal sample | place: Denmark | collected 2008 | reverse complement strand
GTCGTGTAAATATCTGCCTTCAAAGTAGAATCAGCAACAGAAAAGACAGCGCCATTTTCACTCCATGTCGTCCAGCCTGCATAGTCCGTCGTAAAGTCGGAGTTTTGAAGCAGATTCACATTGGGCGTTTGCGTAGAAGAGCTTCCAGAATCAGGCGTCAAATCGCCACCATACTCGTACACCCGAACATAGTCAATGTAGAATTTGGTTGATGTCCAATCTGCCGGATTCGGATCTCCCGGGAAGAACCCGCCAACGGCTAAGTTCAGCATTAAATAGAATTCCTGATCAAATGGTGCAGGATAACTATACGTTCCACTCGAATCAGCACTGTACCAGTCCTGTTGAATCTGGTAAAGATTTCCATCTACATACCAGCGGAATTCACCCGGAAGCCACTCCAGAACGAAATCATGGAAATCGTCCTCAAACGATCCGTTTATGTCATAGTATCCGGTATTGTAAACCCAAGGATTTCCATAATGCAAAGTTCCGAGGACAGTATCCCGATCGCTGCCCATATACTCCATGATGTCAATTTCTCCACAAATTGGCCACTCGCCGCCATAGACATTGATATCCTTCGGCAGCATCCAGATTGCCGGCCACAGGCCCGTGCCACCGGGCAGCTTTGCGCGGAATTCATACCGTCCATATGTCCAACTTGAGGTAGAGGACAGCTTTGCAGATGTGTAATTTTCCTCTCCGTTGGATTCCTGGATCGCATTCAGGACAAGGCAGCCATTTTCGATATACGCATTTTCCGTTGAATCTGTGTAGTACTGCTGCTCGTTGTTTCCAAATCCACCGCCACCAATTGTAAAACTCCATTTGTTTGTGTCGACGGAATCCCCAGGAAACTCATCTGACCAAACCAAGTTCCATTTGGAACTGTCCAAGTTGCTGTATTTTGTGTTTGATGTACTTGTTGCAAACACTTCAAGTCGTGCACAGCTTGCAACAAGTACAATGCAGCAGATGACTGCAACAAGGGCCCTTGTAAATCTGGTATGCATTTTGTAAATCCTCCTTCAATTTTTTGTGCGTTTTGCACATTCATATTGTATCAAAGAGGTCCTTAACTTGTATATACCATAATTTTGGATTTGATGGCATCTTTTTGGATTTGCTAACGGGACACCCCAGAAATTATTATCCAAGGTTTTCAAGGCACTCGCTTGAACAGTAAAACAAAGAAAGTGAACTTCAGCCTACCTTCCCATTCTCGTCACCAGTCCAACTCAGAACTTTTGCCCTTGAGAATGCACCCTCACCATGCACGCATAAGCCAAGACCCGGTTCACGTAAGAACCATGTCTTGTATTTTTCGAGGCAGCCTCCCAACGAGACTGCCCCTTAGTCCGTTTTGTTCTAGCTAGAATATTTTTAGAAAGGAATGTGCATAACTATCTCGACCAACATGCAAGCCTATGATTTCGGGTTTGGCTATTTTGCATATGGGTAGTTATTAAGTGCTAGCACATTTTCAAACAGGAATATACTGCTATTTGTTCATAATTTTGAGTCTACATCAGCTCATTATGTCAATTATATCACACCGCCGGTATTTTTTATCAGTTCTTTAACACTATCATTAGCTCTGATATTTGAGAAATCGCAGCCAGCCAATGCCAGTCCAGGCTCATATTCAACCGGAACCGATAGCTCTCCTGTATCCCGGTCTATCAGCGTGACATGGAATGTTTCAAAGCATCCAATCATCTTATTGTTTTGCCACGGTGCAACATAGTTCCAACTATAATACCCCTTGTCGTTCCCAATATGACGATCAAACACTCCCCATAGTATTTCGTAAGTCGCACTACTCAAATTAGATACCCATGCAAGGTCAGCACTATCACGAGCCAGAATTGCCTCTCCCATTTTTTCATCCAGATACATATAGGTTATGAGATTCTCCATTCCTTTTTGTGAAGCCAATGCCTTCTTGTGTCGTACACATATCATCTCAAGTTTGCCAAAGTGAAAACATAATGGTGTAACGGAGTCACCGTCCACCTGATAACATTCAGGGTTCAATATCCGTGCAAATTCAGGCCTGTCTTCCAAAAAGAAACCGCGCGTGAGTCTGTACCTCTGAATCCCATTTTCGTCATGGGGTCCCTCTTTACCGATATCGCCATTTCCGTGCACATAATATGTATACAGCTCTTCCGGTAAATATGGAACAATGTAGTACCATTCCTTGCTGAACTCGAAACCTGCATATTTCGCTACCTTGGAATAGAACTCACACCGGGTTGGCAGTCCTTCCTCTGATCCTTCAGTAACTGTTACTTCAATCCATTTTCCCGAGTAGTTACCGTACAAAAAGCGTTCCTGCCCAGCTGACCGAGCTACAATCATTTCTTCACCTGTAATCAGGTTGAATTCTACGCACTTATACTGCGTTGTAATAAGGACGTAATCCCCATTGTGGCTAAAAGACAAGTCAACTACTGTTTCTGAAGGCATGATTGTAGAAAAAATAGTTTTCTCTTCATAGGTCTCCAGATTCATTACGATAACTTTTTCATGTCCAAGGTCAGCAAACGCAAGTGCTATCCGGTTGTTCGTTTCATCAGAAGCAGTAACGTTGACAGTATAGTCGTGCTCCTGATAGCAATACTGATATTCCAGTTTAAGCGGCTCACTTGAAAACTGTGAAATACCATTATAGGCGTGTACGAGGAAAGCATTGGATCTGTCAGAGCTTACATACAAATAGGCCGTGTCATAATAGGCTTCATTGTACTTAGCACGTATTGTGTCATTTTCTGAATCCCACTCATAAGTTTTTGCATTGTTATCGAACGCAAGAAACTGTGTGCTAGACGGCGCTACATTTGTTGAAAAATGAAGCTGCGTATCCACGCCCTTTTCTTTCAGCTTTTTTTCTATGCCTTTAATAGTAAAACACTTCAGAACACCGTTATTCCCGTTGATCTCTGATTCAATGTTTACTAAGTAGCAACAATCTGAATACATAATCATACACATCGCTGGCATCTCCGCATAATGATGAAATGCTGCAGGCGGATCTTGGTTCTCTCTTGTAATTGGCACAAAAACCGCTTTTTCCATTAAAGTGTTGCAATTCAAGTATTTAATTTGATTATTGTCACCATCATGTATCAAAAAAGCGCCTTTTCCGGTCAGATATGTAGCAGTCGGATGCATATGAGCTGCACCGAGAAAACAATAAAGTACTGCAAGTTCACCTGTTTCCATATTCCATTTCCAAATTGAACATGGAACCCCAAGATTAGCTGCTATGTCATCGCAGTCCTCGTCTGCACCTCCGTCATACTCCTCATCGTCAAAATCCAAGTCCGCACATGGGTCAAATTCATAGGAGAAGATAAAAGCAAGTGCCCCCGCTGTCGAAAAATACACTTCATTATTCCTATAGATACCGTGAAAAACCTTCTTATAGAGCAAATTTCCGGACAGCTCATAACAAAATGCTTGGTTTGCATCACAAATTAGGGCAATAGATTTACTATCATCGGAAAAAGCAAAAAAAGACAGAACGCTGTGTATCCCTTCAGGAATAATGCAAATGGGAGGTTTCTGTGGATAATCCAAATCAAATATATTTAGTTTAATCGACATTCCACTACTTAATGATTCCTGCACTTTCACCCCCAACCATCTTTTGTTTCGAGAAATTTTCATATATCCTCTGGTTGAGTTATCCCTGTTACCAACCGGATCCCCTGAATAGATTTCATATACAAATTTACCGGAAACAATATCCCAGCATTTAATCAGTCCGGAATCATCTAGAGTAAGGCACTTTTTTCATAATAGATATACTCGATGATATTGTCCTGATGATTCTGAGGATGGAAGCAATCTTCGTGCAGTACTGCCCCACTAAAATTCGTGCCTACTTTACCAAAGCAGCTCTTTCTGCTGCAAATCACATTAAAGAAATTGCTATGAGACAGATCCAGGCCATGCAAATCTACATATGTTAGTTCCTTTCTTCCATAGAGTATGGACGACAGCAAATTCTCCTGCAAATAATGAATGTCTGTCTTCTCGCAAAGCTTGCGGCACGCATCTAAAGCCTCTGCCAAAACAGCCTGCTCATCATTATCCGGTTTGGGTGTATACCAATTGCCAATCTGTTTCTCTAAGTAGGGCTTGTTTCGATGCTCCATGAGGATTTCACTAATCAGTGCGACCTTTTCCAAAGACCAGAAGCTGGTATTCAGTGTTTTACCGTAAGATGCATCCGATTCTTCAGATTTTATTATAAATTTGCTTGGATTCACTTGCGGAAGCATTCTGAGTAACTGCACAGTCCATATTGCAGAGAAATAATCCCTGAAACTGTGATGACAGAAAGCGTATCTTACTCGTTCAACGTAACTGCCTTCATTGATCTGATACTGATAGATAATTCCAAGGTAATCAAATACACACTTAATAACATCAGTGGTCTTGACAATATCTCCTTCAACTAAAGAATCCAGTGTGGATTGCAAGCAATTCTTGGAATAATGAAAATCCACAAAAGGGTTGCTCCCAGCATCTAAGAAAAGTTCTCGAACCGCTTCTACTGATTTCAATATCATGTGCCCGAAGTTGCCAGCGTTGACAGAGAAAATATCCTCACTTTCAAAGCAAGCTCCAATATATGGAAGAATAAAATCCAATACCAGCTGCGTCTGCAATTCATTTAAAGGGTTTGTTCGAGTTTCTACAGCTCTTTTTCGGATATTATAAAAAGAAGAGTTACGGTGAAAGAAGAAATAAAGGATTTCTCCCTGCGTTTCAGGAAGAAGTGTATTCTCTCCACTAGATGCGAACATACACAAATACAGAGGGGTTCTTAAGCACTCCACCAAATGTTTATTATTCATCACCTCTGCAATGAAATATTCTTGTTTCCCACACCCGCGAAGATGCTCAATAATAACCGAATCATCAAGTCCGGTTACACGAATATTGGTAAAGCCCGCTGCATAGTATGCTGCCTGAGTCTCACGACTAGTTGTGATAATCCTGACATTGTCATATTTTTTATTGTGGATATCTCATTGCTAAGCAAACTGCGGATACTATATCCCTCATCAATTTTCACCTCATTGAATCCATCCAGCAACAATACATATTGTGGCTTTCCACCGTCAGGCCTCTTCTGAAGTTCTTTTTCCACGTATTCCAAAATCCTATCATCAACCGTATCGAGAGAAGCATGATTTTCAAGAAGTGCACCAATGTATCTCGTAATAAATTTTGTTTTCCGTGAAGGATCGTTGTGCCAATGCACGATATCTGTAGGACACCGGTTAAGTTCAATAAAAATGTAAACAAGCAAATCGGAGAATTTCTCAGGACTTTGTGCAAATGATTGCTCAATTAAGTAGTGCAAGAAAGTAGTCTTTCCCGTTCCCCCATTGCCTATTATCGCTACATGGTCATTTATGGCTTTGCATAGCTCTGCTAATGGCGCAGACTGGCCGCCTTCTGTTTTTCCTTCTATCGGCACAGTCAGCTTAGGTATATATCCATTCGGTAGTAGGCGGTCAATAATATCATAGGCAAAGCGCTGCCCTTGCCTTTCTAAGATTTTGACGGATGCAGCTGTGAATGAAGTCACAAGGTGTGCCTGTGCGACGATACGGTAAATTACCAGAACTAACATTCTAAATCATTCCCCCTGTCAGCAGAAAAAAAGAGTAGTGGCCGGTCGGTCGCTACTCTTTCTTTTGCTATTTGGGGTCTTGCTTCAAAAGGACTTCCAGCATACTATGAATCACCATCCAGTTATCTCCGGTATCTCTCACCGAACCGTTAGAGATAAATTGTAGAAGTTGTAATATAGAATTTCGCATTTTGTATGCGTAAAAAGCAGCTAGGCATTACGCTCTAGCTGCTTTGTAATGTAAGTCAGATATTAACTACACCGGTAGCGATACTGTTTGACGCTGCAATTAAACCTGCGCAAGTATCATTCAAGCGTATAAACGCAGGGATTGCTTCTTGGGTTCGGTTCAGCAGAACAAACACGATTTTGCTGTTTTCCTGAAATGCTGTAATCTCCAGTTTATCGGTATACCGGCTCACCCCGATCCGAACAGCACCGGTCTCAATATAATGGCTAAAATGCTTGATATAACTCTGCAGTTCCCGTTCCACTAATTGCTTTCGGGCCGTATCAAAAAGGTATGGTGCGTCGCAGAAGTTTTTCACATGATTGGGACCACCCAGTTCATCCAGCACCAGATTCCAGTCCAGAAATACACTCATTCCCTCGTTCAGATTTCCGATGATATCATGGGCATACTTCTGAGCGTTCGCCAAATTATCCTCTGCACTATATTTGCTGAATTCAATGCATGCCTCAGAAAGCAAAAGCTTCTTTTTCGGAAAGCGTTCCCGGAGCATTCGCAGTGCTTCAAAGTGATCACCACTGTACCAATGGAATGCGATGCCAGCAACCATATGGTCTGTTTCCGCGTCAATGATCGTCTCCGCCCATTCAAACGCTCGCTCTTTGTTGTGATCCCAGATATAGATATCGATATCGGTCAGGTTGTGCTCCGCCAGCGACGGCCAGACATAATCCCGGAGAAATATCTTTTCTTCCTGCGCTGTGTAAATACAGGAATCCCATGTCTGAACGGCCTTTGGCTCATTCTGGAGTGTCAGCATCGTCACGTTGAAACCGCGGCTGCGGTACTCTTCGACGTATCGGCAGATGTACTCCGCCCAGCGTTTCCAATAGCAGGCCTTTAACTTCCCGCCATGATTTCTTTCTCCGTTTGTTTTCATGTACGCCGGCGGGCTCCACGGAGACAGCATGATCTCCAGTCTGCCTCCATAAGCCGCTTCCGCATCTGCCAGCATCGGGAGAATATATTTTTCCACCCGCGCAAAAGAGAAGCTCTCAAACGACGCATCGGCTTCGTCACCATCCGCTTCGTAGTGGGAGAGAGAAAAATCGCAGCTGTCGATGGGAATACGCACGAAACGATACTTCATCGTCCCCTGCCCAAAGTATTCATCCAGCATCTGTTTTTTCTGTTCCGGATTCATCAGGGAATAGATATACGCCGCTGAATCCGTAATGGCGCCGCCAAAGCCATCCATTTGTTGATAAATAACCTGAGGGTAGAGATTGATCAGCTGTTCTTCCCTGCCACCGTCATCGCAAAATGGGATCGTCTGTTCCCTGGTAATTCTTTCTTTTCCTTCGTATGTGGTTGAAATAAGTCTTAATTCCATTATCTTTCACCTCGCTCAAATTGGCTCTACCGAGACATCCAGCCGCAATACACCGCCGTTGCGGATCTGCTTTGCCCATTCCGCCGGGACCTTGCTGCCCGCTATAAATGCGGTTCCCGTTCCGTCACAGATTTGGTATCCGGTAATCCGATATGCACCGGGTCTCAGTTCTTCCAAATCTGCAGCATGGTACACTACAGGCACTTTGCCTAAAAATGTCCCCATCAGTTCCCCATCTTCCGGGAGCAGTCTGGCGGGGATCGCCGGACACAGGCTCAGATACAGTCCGTCGTCATCCAATCCAAAGGGAGCTTTCCCGAACAGCATCCAGTTCCAAATAGAGATAAACTCCGCCGTGCTGCCGGAGAGCCGGGATACAAAGCCCCGTCCGTGGGAGGCGGAATCGGAATTTACCGACGAAACCAGAAAGCTGGAATTCTCAAGGGTGCTCCGCCCGTACGTTTCAGGAGGAAGAAACGGTATGGCCATAGCTGCAAAGTCCATAAAGAAGCGGTCATAATTGCCGCATGCAAGCAGCGCCAGCAGATACTTGTATTCCATATGTACCCAGATGGACTCATTCTCCAGCCATCCCCGTGGGAATGCCCGGGTCCTGCCCACCTCGAAACTGACATTCTCCAGAGATTCATTCAGTTTATACATATTCAGTCTCCGGTCCAGCAGCGCGCTGTCCCGGACTTTATCTGCCACACTGCGTTTCGCCGCCTCCGTCTGCCGGGTACGCATCCAGCGGGTCGGCCCCTCCAGGAAAAGCGGAAGCGCCGATTTTCTCATTTTCCCGGGCAGTATTCCGGATTTCACCGGTCTGATGCTTTCTGCCTCATAGTAGAAATAGGTCGGACAGATTCCGCCGTTTTCTTCCGTTTCTCTTGCTATGGACTGCCTGAGCGACGCGGCCAGGCAGTTCAAAATATCGGCAGTTTCCTCTGCCCGGAAAGCCGTCCGTCTGCCGGAGAAACCGTTCTGCACCTGCGCTCTGTACCTGTCGCGGAGCCGATTCCTCTCCACCCACTTTTCATAGGCGGTCTTATGCGCCTTTTCCAAGCTGTACAAGGACTTCAGCAGGTTGGCAATTTCTTCGTACACCTCTATCTGATCAGGGAAAATCCGCTTCCTTTCCAGCAGAAAATCTAGAATACGAAGCAACTCGCAGCCATCGGCAACACTGCTTCCCAGAAGTCCCGGCAACCCGTTCATGGCATCGTACCATCCGGGCTTCCCGCCCTCCATCTCGATCGCCGCCCCGGACAAATCCAGCGTGGCATATTTGACCGCGCATAGCAGGATCAGCTTCTCCGCCAGATTACTGACCGCCGTTCCATCCCGCGTCTGTGTCCACTTCCGTCCCGGCATTTGTGCCTGCACACAATGATACTGCCGCAGGCCATTTTCCGTCATGCAGAATCGCTCCGGCTGCGGACGAACCGATGCCTGGCCGGCATACCACCGATACTGCGGCACGCCAAAGAGCAGCGCCCGTTCCTGATCCGGAAATACCGAAAGCTGACTTTCAATCAAATCCAGCAGATATGTCCAGTGATCGCACCAGTAGCCCTCCTGATACACCGCGTTGGGTTCCACTTCGGAAGCGGCAACCACCGCTGCAAGGAAATCCCCGATATCATCCAGCTTCCAGTTCTCCGCTTCCATAGCCAGCCTGCCAATGGAAAAAGGGCCGCTCAGGATCTCACGCGCCCTGTCCTGATCGGCTGTGCCAACCTTTTTAATCAGTTTTTCCGGATCGCGCACCTGATAGCTGACGGGCATCAGAACCAACGGATTGTATCCGTCGGGTTGCAGCAGTTCAAAGAATAGCCGTATGTTGAACATCCCCGCGTCCGGATCGATCAGGACATCAGACCGGCGATTCTGGCAGATGTCCCGGAAATTGGCGTTGCCCTGACTGAAATATTCTCTGCCAAGCGAGAAATAGTTATATTCCCGCTCCGGGTCGCCATGTTTTCTGGAATATAAATAGACCGGCGGAGTCCTCCTGCAATCGCCGATGTGGTAAGGCAGACCGCCCCGCATCACATTGTCCAGAAAGTTCTGCGCTACATATCCATCGAACACGGGGTCGGCCGTCCTGCATCTGACAGGAGCCGTGATTTCCTCCGCCAGCATTCGCGCCTGCTTCAGCTTTTCTTCAAAGTACGCAGCGGTTCCCGCCTTTTGGCAGAAGGACCGCATCTGATCGATTTCTTCCGCCTGACCGTAAAACTCCCACAGCGTGAGCGCTTCGCCCGGCTGCACGGTTCCTGCCCACGGTGTAAAGGCACAGGGGAGAAAATTTTCCGTAAGCTGTCTGGTGCTTGTTATTTCCGAAAGCGCATGTTCCTCAAAGTTGGCCGGCTTCACCATTGAAGTGTCCCAGCCAAAAATAAGGCTTGGCTGTACAATGGTTTCAAGCGGCCGTCCACCTTCGGCAAATGCCAGCTTGAAATTTCCGCCCCGGACAGCAGTGACCTTCGCTGTATCTTCCATACTGGCTCGGACACGGTAATAGGGCAGGTTTTCTTCCAGATCCTCTACCTGCATCCAGGCGGTGCTCAGCTGCGGTTCCTGTTTCAGCTTTTCGTCTGAGATTCCATACGGCACCATGGCGGCAAGACCGTCCAGAAGTTCGGTCTCCACCGCCTTGGGAGAGATATTTTTCAGCAGGACCCTTCGGCACAATCCCGCCATCCGCTCATTTGGCAGAGAAAAGTACGTCACCTCGATTGCGAACAGGGAATCGCGCCAGCTGATGGTCAAAACGTTCGGTTCCACCGTCATGGTCCCCAAGCCGTCGGCGAACGCTTCTGTTACTTTGCCGTTTTCCTTCAGAAACGTCCGGAATCCGGTCAGCGGTGTGCGCTGATATGCGGCAGCTGCAGCTGTAAATTCCAAGATTGCGTGATCCTTATCCTGGACGCCAAAGCTGCACACTGCCTGTCCCCGGTTGTTATAGTTGCACCACGTCGGAATTCCCCAGGGGCCTGCTATGCCCGGCAGAAAGCTGGAGAAAGTCGGTTGGCGTCCATATTCCGTTTGCACAAACCGGACGTTCGCATCGTAATAGCAGTTTCCCATCGGTCATTCCTCAATCGTGATATGAAGGTTTTCTACATTTATAATCCCGGAGCTGCATGACACCCATACAAGTCCCTGTCCGGCCGTCAGATCCTGAACGTCCAGTATTCCGTCTCCATAGCTGCGTACATGGATCCGGATTTTTTGATTTTCCGGATTTTCCAGGCGGTAGCCTACCAGATCTCCCTCAGAAAGCCGCAGCAGGATCCTCTGATCCTCCGGCTGAGCCTCGCCGCCGTATCTGCGCCAGTCGGCTTCGCCGGTGTGTCCGTCCGCGAAGAGCAGTGTGGCCTTACTGGTTCTGCGGAAAACGGATCCCGCACGGCGCCCGCTTTGGATATCCTCCGCATCATAGGCTCCGGCCGGAATTTCCAGCGGCGGTCTGCGGGTCAGTGCGCGGATGATCTCCGGGTGGTATTCTCCATGGGAAATGCAGTTGAGGAACCGGTCAAAGATCGCCTGAGCCGCCTCCGGCGCGGGCCGTTCCCCGCCGTCCAGATAAGCGGTAATCTGATCCCAGCCCTCCGGCTTTTCAAAGGTTGCCGGGGAATTGGGCACTTCCATCTTTTTATACGCCCAGAAGCACCATCCGATTCCCAGGCGCTCATACATCGGGAAGGCGTAAGTATACCATTGCAGGTTGTTCTCGCCGCCTTCCCCCATCCACAGGGGAACATTCAGACGTTTCGCTGTCTCCACAAAGGGGGCCAGACTTTCCTCGTCCGGGTCGCTCCAATATTTATGAAATTCCAGGACAATGTTGTCTGCAGCCTCCTCCGGCGTATAGTCGTCAAAGACGGAGAAGTCCGTTGCCCAGTGGGCGCCTTCGAGAATGATCATATGCCTGGCGTCAACGTCCCGGATCGCACGGGTCAGTCTGCGGTACAGCGGCAGCAGCTGAG
>ULXW01055991.1_pt1 | contig 11256 bp, 7 predicted proteins | sample 1961661 | NCBI WGS metagenome assembly ULXW01 (sample SAMEA4835849, study PRJEB28245) | human gut metagenome | biome: gut microbiome; material: fecal sample | place: Denmark | collected 2008 | reverse complement strand
GCCTGGGGCGGCGAGCGGATGATCAGCATGATCCGGGAGCGTGCCGACTGGTGCATTTCCCGTCAGCGCCGCTGGGGTCTGCCCATTCCCGTGTTCTACTGCCGGGACTGCGGAAAACCCGTCTGCACAGACGAGACCATCGCCCATATCTCCGAGCTGTTCGACGAGTACGGCTCCAACGTCTGGTTTGAGAAGGACGCCATGGAGCTGATTCCCGAAAACTTAAGCTGCCCCCACTGCGGCGGCAAGTCCTTCGATAAGGAGACCGACACCCTGGACGGCTGGTTCGACTCCGGCTCCACCCACTATGCCTCCCTCATGCGGGACACCCCCGAGCTGTGGCCTGCCGACGTGTATCTGGAAGGCGCCGACCAGTACCGCGGCTGGTTCCAGTCCAGCCTTCTGACCTCCGTTGGCGCGCTGGGACACGGCGCACCCTTCAAACAGGTTCTGACCCACGGCTGGACGGTGGACGGCCAGGGACGCGCCATGCACAAGTCTCTGGGCAACGGCATTGACCCCGCCGACCTGATCAAGGAATACGGCGCCGACATCGTGCGTCTGTGGGCCGGTTCCGCCGACTATCACGCCGACGTCCGCTGCTCCAAGGAGATCTTCAAGCAGCTGTCTCAGAGCTATCTGAAATTCCGGAACACTGCCCGGTACTGCCTGGGCAACCTGAACGAGTTCGACCCCAACAACCTGGTTGCCCCCGAAGACATGGAGGAACTGGATCGCTGGGCGCTGACCCGTCTGGACGCGCTGGTGCAGACCTGCCGCAAGGCCTACGACAATTACGAATTCCATGTGGTGTCCCACGCCATCAACGATTTCTGCGTGGTGGAGCTGTCCTCCTTCTATCTGGACATCCTCAAAGATCGGCTTTACTGCGAGGAAAAGGACGGCCTGCGCCGCCGCTCCGCCCAGAGCGCTCTGTTCCTGATTCTGGACGCCATGGCCAAGCTGTTTGCTCCCATCCTGGCCTTCACCTGCGACGAAATCTGGCAGTCCATGCCCCACCGCGCCACCGATGATGCCCGGAACGTGCTGCTGAACCAGATGCCCGATGGCTTTGCCCAGTACGCGCTGGAAGACGCCGCCATGGCCAAGTGGGACGTAGTCATGAAGCTGCGCCAGGACGTCAACGGCGTTCTGGAAAAGGCGCGCGCCGACAAGCGTATCGGCAAGGCGCTGGAAGCCCACGTCACCCTGAAAACGGAGGACGCCGCCATTCAGTCCGCCTGCGAGGGTGTGAATCTGGCCGAGGTGTGCATCGTCTCCGACTGTGTCTGGGCGCAGCCCGAGGAAGGCGCTGAGATCGGCACAGGCGTCAACTATCCGAGCCTGACCATCGGCGTCTCCGAGGCCAAGGGAACCAAGTGTCCCCGCTGCTGGATGCACAGCCTACAGGCAAACGCCGAGGGACTCTGCCCCCGCTGCGCCGCCGTCGTGGCAAAAATGGACGTAGAATTCTGATTTTTCCCGAAAAAAGCTCTAAAATGTTGCTGTTCGGGAGCGGGAAATCCGCTCCCGAACTTTTTCCAAAAAGCCGCACGAAAAAGCTTGACAAATCGACTTTCCGTGCTATAATAAGCGTGTTCGGTTCGAGACGCCGGTATAGCTCAGTTGGTAGAGCAACTGATTTGTAATCAGTAGGTCGGGGGTTCGAGTCCGTCTACCGGCTCCACCAGAACCGGCGCATTCCTTGAGCCTGCAACCGAACGAACAAAATATGGGGGAGTTCCCGAGTGGCCAAAGGGGACAGACTGTAAATCTGCTGCGTTTCGCTTCGATGGTTCGAATCCGTCCTCCCCCACCAATCAATCCCAGAACCGTAACGGTTCTGGGATTTTTTGCTCCATTCGTCGGTACAGCTGGCTTGCTTTGTTCTTTCTCAGTCGGTTTTGGTTGCAAACCCGCTTCGGCTGTGTTATACTGGACGGGTATAAGCTCATAATATGGTTGAGCGTTTCTACCAACCACCGTAAATGGTTGACTGCAAAATTATACGTTGTGAGGTAGTCATGAATTACGATGTGATCATTGTCGGCGCGGGGCCTGGCGGTATCTTTTCCGCCTATGAGTTGACCCGGCTGCGCCCGGAACTGAAGGTCGCCGTCTTCGAGGCCGGACATCCGCTGAAAAACCGCAAATGTCCCATTGACGGTGTCAAAGTCAAGTCCTGCATTGCCTGCAAAAGCTGCTCCATTATGAGCGGTTTCGGCGGCGCAGGCGCTTTTTCCGACGGAAAATACAACATTACCAACGATTTTGGCGGCACGCTTTACGAGTATCTGGGCAAGGCCAAAGCGCTGGAGCTGATGCGTTACGTCGACCAGATCAACATGGCCTACGGCGGCGAAGGCACCAAGCTCTATTCCACCGCCGGTACCAAATTCAAAAAGCTGTGTATGCAGAACGACCTGCATCTGCTGGACGCCTCCGTGCGCCATCTCGGCACCGACATCAACTATGTGGTGCTGGAAAATCTCTATGCCTATCTGAAAGACAAGGTCACATTCTACTTTGACACGCCGGTGGAATCCGTGGCCACTGTGGACGGCGGGTATCAGGTCACCTGCAAGGCCGGAAGCTTCTCTTGCCGCCAGTGCGTGATCTCCGTGGGGCGCAGCGGCAGCAAATGGATGGAGTCCGTCTGCCGTGACATGGACATTCCCACGAAGTCCAACCGGGTGGATATCGGCGTCCGGGTGGAGCTTCCCGCGGAGATTTTCTCCCACCTCACCGATGAGCTGTACGAAAGCAAGATCGTCTACCGCACCGAGAAGTACGGCGATCTCGTCCGTACCTTCTGCATGAACCCCAAGGGCGCCGTAGTCAACGAAAATACCAACGGCATCATCACCGTCAACGGTCACAGCTACGAAGACCCCGCACGTCAGACCTCCAACACCAATTTTGCCCTTCTGGTTGCGAAGCATTTTTCCGAGCCCTTCAAGGATTCCAACGGCTACGGCGAGTCCATCGCCCGCCTCAGCAATATGCTGGGCGGCGGCGTCATCGTCCAGCGCTTCGGCGACCTGATCCGTGGGCAGCGGTCTACTCCAAAGCGCATTGCGGAATCCTTCGTCACCCCCACTCTGGACGCGACCCCCGGAGATTTGAGTCTGGTGCTGCCCAAGCGGATCCTGGACGGCATCATCGAGATGCTCTATGCCCTGGATGAGGTTGCCCCCGGTACCGCCAACGACGACACTCTGCTCTATGGCGTGGAGGTCAAATTCTACAATATGGAAGTGGCGGTGGATGAGCATTTGCAGACCCGGTATCCGGGACTGTACGTCATCGGCGACGGCAGCGGCATCACCCATTCCCTGTCCCACGCCTCCGCCAGCGGCGTCGCCGTGGCGCGGAGAATCGCGGAGTAACACATCTATATATTATAAGGAGGGCGGATCCCATGAAAGCACTGGCCTATTACGACGGCAAGATCGGCGCACCCGAGGAACTGACAGTCCCCTTCAATGACCGTGTCCACTTCTTCGGCGACGGCTGCTATGACGCCGCCATGGCGGCAAACGGCACCATATTCCTGTTGGAAGACCATCTTAACCGGTTTTACACCAGCGCACGGCTGCTGGATATCCACATCCCCATGGAAAAGGAGGCGCTGGGCGAGCTTCTTACCCGGCTGACGCAGCAGGTGGAGGGCGAGACCTGCTTCGTATACTGGCAGGTGAGCCGCGGCGTAGAAAACCGCAGCCACACCTATTCCGAGAACCTGCCCGGCAAGCTGTGGGTGCTGATTCGTCCCCAGGTCATCCCCAACCCCAACGTCCTCATCCGTCTTAACGACGAGGAAGACACCCGCTTCTTCCACTGCAACATCAAATCCCTGAATCTGCTGTGCAATGTGATGACCGCCCAGCGGGCGCACCGCGCCGGATGCACGGAGACCGTTTTCCACCGGGGCGACATCGTCACCGAATGCGCCCATTCCAACGTCTCCGTCCTGAAGGACGGGGTGCTGTACTCCCATCCCAACGACGAGTTCATTCTCCGGGGCATCGCCAAGAGCCACATGATCCGCGTCTGCTACCGGCTGGGTATTCCGGTGCTGGAAAAGCCCTTCACCATGGACTTTTTGAAATCCGCCGATGAAATTCTTGTAACCTCCACCACCAAGTTCTGCCTTGCCGCCGATACGCTGAACGGCCTGAGCGTGGGCGGGAGGGATGCCGCCACCCGCGCCGCCATCCAAAACGCAGTCCTCCAGGACTTCCGGGACTGCACAGGCTTTGCGGGGCTTTGGATTTAACCGAAAAAAGGCACCTGCCGCAACTGCTTTGTGCGCACGCCGGAACTCCGGCGTGCGCCCTTTTGTAACGCCGGTCAAGGACGTTTGCTTTTGCTGTATGAACATTTTTTTATGTTTCTGTTACAAAAATTTGCGAATATATCGAGACATATCATGAAATCTGCCACTTTACTTGAGACGGAAAATATGTTAAAATATGACCATTCTTTTATATTTTGAATTTTTCGATTTTGGAAATTTCATTTTGGGGCAATCGCCCCCCACCGTCTCCTGTAATATGGCGTCTGCCATTTTATAGGCTGTCTCCCGGTGCTGTTTTAGACCGACGCTATGGAAGAAGCATCGGAAAAAATCGCTTCGGGGATCGCCCGTACCGACTGCTTTTCAAAGCAGAAATTAAGAAAGGAATGATCACTATGCAAACCATGAAACGATTTCTCGCCTTCGCCCTGGCTCTGACCATGGTCTTCGCGCTGGCAGCCTGCGGTGATAAATCCGGCGCCACCGACAGCACCGCGGCAGCCCCCACTGCGGCCGCCGTGACCGAGAACGCGGTTTACAGAACACTGTACGCCTCCGAAGTCACTACGCTGAACTATCTGATCACCGGCCAGGCCAACGAGCTGAACATCGCCGCCAACGTGGTGGATTGCCTGGTGGAATACGACTCCTACGGCAATGTAGAGCCTGCTCTGGCTACCAGCTGGGAGCAGAATGAGGACGCTACCGTCTGGACCTTCCACATCCGTGAGGGTGTGAACTGGGTCGATAAGGACGGCAAGGTTGTTGCCCCCGTCACCGCCAATGACTGGGTTTCTTCCGCCCACTACGCCTGTGACGCCAATAACGGATCCGACACCTTCTATACCATGAGCGGCGTTATCGCGGGCGCCGACGCTTACTATGACTGGACCGCATACCAGATGGCTCTGCCCGATGCCACCGACGGCACCGATAAAGATGGCAACGCCGTGAAGTTCATCACCAACGAGGACGGCGAGCAGGAAATTCTGGAGGAAGTCCCCGAGGCTTCCATTGACGATATCGGCGTCAAGGCGCTGGACGAATATACTCTGGAATTCACCCTGGAGTCCTCCCGCCCCTACTTCCTGTCCATGGTTTCCTTCGGTCCCTATATGCCCGTGTACGGTCCCTTCCTCGATGAGTGCGGCAGCAAGTTCGGCACCGACAACAGCACCCTGCTGTACTGCGGCGCGTTCATTCTGTCCACCTATCAGCCCCAGCAGCAGCGTGTTCTGACCAAGAACGCCACCTATTGGGATAAGGACAACGTATTCCTGGACGCCATCCAGATGACCTACAACGCCGAAGCCTCCTCCATCGCAACCACCATGTATCAGTCCGGCGAGGTTGATCAGGCGGATATCTCCTCCGACCTGCTGTCCGCCATGATGGCTGACCCCAACACCAAGGATCTGATCCATCCCACCCGTGCCGATACCTCCTACGCTTACTGGTATCTGTTCAACTTCGACCCCAACTTCGACGCCGAATATGAACCCGAAAACTGGAAGCTGGCCGTGAACAACGAGAACTTCCGCAAGTCCGTCGTCCACGCCTTCAACCGGATGCCCGCGCTGGCCACCAGCGACCGCATCGACCCCGAATCCCTGAAGAACAACACCATCACCCCCAACGCCTTTGCCTCCGCCTCCAAGGACTATACCTACTATGAGGGTCTGGCCGCCTATACCGACGGCGATAACTTCGACGAAGCCCTTGCCGCGGAATACAAGGCCGCAGCCATCGATGAGCTGACCGCCGCCGGCGCTACCTTCCCCGTGAAGATGCTCATGTGCTACAACCCCACCTCCGCCAACTGGGCGCAGGAGTGCCAGGTCGTGGAGCAGCAGATTGAGACCGTCTTGGGCGCCGACTATGTGGACATCATCATCCAGGCAGGTCCTGAGACCGGCTTCCTGGGCGCCATCCGCCGCACCGGCAAATATGCCTTCATGAAGTGCAACTGGGGCGCCGACTACGCCGACCCCGAGACCTGGACCGATCCCTTCTCCACGGATTCCAGCTACAGCTTCATCTTCAAGAGCACCGACCCCGAAACCCAGGCTCTGTATGCCGAGTACACCGAGCTGGTAGCTGCCGCCAAGGCCATCACCGACGACATGGACGCCCGGTATACCGCCTTTGCCAAGGCCGAGGCGTTCCTGCTGGATCACGCCTTTGCCGTTCCCTTCTCCATCAGCAACCGCAGCTATCAGATGTGCAATCTGAACGTCTTTGAAGGACAGTACGCTTCCTTCGGCATGGCCAACCAGCGCTACAAGGATCAGCACCTGTATGACACCTCCATGGGTCTGGAGGAATATCAGGCCGCTTACGCCGAGTGGCAGTCCAAGAAGGCCGGTTAAATTTCATACGATTTCTCGATAAAATGGTTAACACCATTTTATCCTGCGAATCCTTTGCAGGCCGCCGGTGGCGGCGAGAAATGTATAGACTTACGTTTTTTGCGGCTGCGCCGCCGGCTGCTGAAGCAGCAGCCGAATAAAACGGTTTTTAACCGTTTTATTAAAAACGAGTATCCGCTTTCCTTTTGACAGTTCATCACGAGAGAAGCCCTCATTTGGGGGCTTCTCTCAAAGCCGCATATACACGGTATTGCTCCACAGGCATTTTTTCGGAGCCTGTACCGGTGCTGCTACGGCGAAAGCAGCAGCGGTATCGGCTCTGATACCAGTTTTTGCCAAAACGGCGGAAAACCGTTTTGGCAGGCCGTTTCCCAAACGACCTGCGGCATAGCCGCAGAGAAGAAAGTCCATACATTTCCTGCCGCCCTTGGCGGCCATCCACGGGGGTGGATGATTCGGAAATCGTATGAAGGGAGAAAAACCCAGGAGGACATCATATGGCCAGATATATCACCAAGCGCGTTCTGCGCTCCCTCATCACCATGTTTATCATTATCACAATTCTCTTCGCCCTTCTGCGGCTGATGCCCGTGGAGGGATATTTTGAGAATTACGATAAAATGAGTTCCACCCAGATTCAGGTCAAGCTCCAGGCCCTCGGCGTGACCGCTCCCCTGCCCACCCAGCTGCTGCGCTTTTATAAGCAAGTGCTGCACGGAGATTTGGGAGAATCCAACGTCTACCGGAAGGGCGTCGCCATTACCGAGATCATTGCCGAGAAGATTCCCATCTCCCTGGAGCTGGGACTGATTTCTTTGTGTATTGCCCTGGCGCTGGGTCTCCCTCTTGGCATCCTCATGGCGCGAAGCACCCGCACCCGCTTCAAGATCGGCGACCGTCTGGGCACGGTGTTTATCGTGCTGGTGCAGGCCATGCCCTCGGCGGTATATCATATTCTGATTCAGTTTGCCGGTTCCCAGACCTATATCGGCAAGGATATCCTGGGACTTCCCATGCTGTTTGACGCCGCCAACCCCAAGAGCTATATCCTGCCCGTCATCTCCCTGTCCATCGGCAACATCGCCTACTATGCCATGTGGCTGCGGCGGTACATGGTGGACGAGTCCAATAAGGACTACATCCGTCTGGCGCGGGCAAAGGGTGTTCCGGGCAGCAAGATCTCTTTCCGGCATGTGTTCCGCAACGCCTTCGTGCCGCTGGTGCAGTACATCCCCAATTCCATTCTGTTTACCCTGATGGGTTCGCTCTATGTGGAGTCCCTGTACTCCGTTCCCGGTATGGGCGGTCTGCTGGTCACGGCCATCAAGCGTCAGGACAATACTTTGGTGCAGGCGCTGGTGCTGATTTACGCCGTTATTTCCATTCTGGGTCTTCTTTTCGGCGACATTCTCATGGGAATCGTCGATCCCCGGATCAGCTTTGCCAAGAAGGAGGGTTCCCGCTGATGAAACGTCTTGGATTTCACACCCTGCGTGACCAGGCCACCGATGCTCTGGGGGACAAGCTCTCCCGGCAGCTTCAGGAAGAAGTCACGCCGAAAATGAGCGACGAGGAGGCCTTCTCCTTCGCCGAATTCAACGCCGAGGACGCAGAGCGGGGTGGCTATTCCGATTATTCCTACTGGAAGTCCACCCTCCGTGCGTTTTTTCAGAATAAGATCGCGGTCTTTTTCCTTTTCGTCATGGTAGCGGTGCTGCTGTTCACCTTTATCCAGCCCTACCTCCCCGGTCAGAAGGATCCCATTCTCATTCACAACGACCAGTGGGGTCTGCCTCTGAACAACATTCCCCCCAGCAAAGAGTTCTGGTTCGGAACAAACTCTATCGGTCAGGATCTCTGGGCGCGTATCTGGGCAGGTACCCGCACGTCCCTGTTCATCGGCTTCTCCGTGGCTCTGGTGGAGGCCGTGGTGGGCATCCTGGTGGGCGTGCTGTGGGGCTATGTCCGCAAGCTGGATTTCTTCTTTACCGAGCTGTATAACGTCCTGGACAACATTCCCCAGACGCTGCTGCTGATTCTCATTTCCTACATCTTAAAGCCCGGCGTTTCCACCATCGTGTTTGCTCTGTCCTTAACGGGCTGGCTGGGTATGGCGCGGTTCATCCGCAACCAGATCATCATTATCCGTGACCGGGACTACAATCTGGCCTCCCGGTGCCTGGGCATTTCCACCGGGCGCATCATCGTCAAGAATCTGCTGCCCTACATGGTGTCCGTCATCACCATGCGCATGGCGCTGGCCATCCCCTCCGCCATCGGCAACGAGGTGTTCGTCACCTACATCGGCATCGGCCTTCCCGTGGACACGCCGTCTCTGGGCAACCTGATTCAGACCGGACGGTCGCTGATGACCGTGGCTTCCCTGCGCTATCAGCTGTTCTTCCCCGTGGCCGTGCTGGTGGTTATCACCGTTTCCTTCTACATCATCGGCAATGCCTTCGCCGACGCCGCCGATCCCAAGAATCACGTCAGATAAGGAGAGATTACAATGGAAGATAAAGAAGTTGTTCTCTCCGTCCGGGATTTGAATGTAAAATTCACCCTTCGCGGTCAGATTCTCCACGCCATCCGGGGCATTTCCCTGGACGTTTATCAGGGCGAGAGCCTTGCCATCGTGGGTGAGTCCGGCTCCGGAAAATCCGTGTTCGTCAAATGCGCCATGGGTCTTCTGGATGCCAACGGCTACATTGACGGCGGCTCCATTCTCTATAACGGCATGGATTTGACCAAATTCCAGACCGACAAGGACTGGCTGAAAATCCGGGGCAAAGAGATCGCCATGGTGTTTCAGGATCCCATGACCTCCCTGAACCCTCTGAAAACCATCGGCAAGCAGATTCAGGAGGCCGTGGAGCTGCATCAGGGCTTGAAGGGCAAGGACGCCTACCAGGCCGTTTTAGAGGTGCTGAGCGACGTGGGCATTGACGACCCCGAGCGGCGCTACAAGCAGTACCCCCATGAATTTTCCGGCGGTATGCGCCAGCGGGTGGTCATCGCCATCGCCGTCGCCTGCCGGCCGAAAATCCTCATCTGCGACGAGCCGACCACCGCTCTGGACGTGACCATTCAGGCGCAGATTCTGGAGCTGATCAAGGCCATGCAGAAAAAGTACAACCTCACCACCATCTACATTACCCATGACCTGGGCGTGGTGGCAAACGTGGCCGACCGGATTGCCGTCATGTACGCGGGCGATATCGTGGAGCTTGGCACCTGCGACGAGGTGTTCTACGACCCCCGTCACCCCTACACCTGGGCGCTGCTGTCCAGCCTTCCCCAGCTGGGAACCAAGGATGAGCCGCTGTACTCCATTCAGGGTACGCCGCCCAATCTGTTCCACGAGGTCAAGGGCGACGCCTTTGCCCCCCGGAATCCCAAAGCACTGAAAATCGATTTTGTAGAGCGTCCTCCCTTCTTCGAGGTCACGCCTACCCACTATGCCCGCACCTGGCTGATGGATCCCCGCGCTCCCAAGGTGGAGCCGCCGGAGCATGTCCGCATTCTGCGGGAGAAGGGAGTGAACCGCGTTGACTGAAGACAGAAAGAAGCTGGTCGAGGTTCAGGATCTTGTCGTCCGGTTTGGTTCCCGGCGGCACGCCTTTACCGCGGTGGATGACGTATCCTTCCATATTTATCAGGGTGAGACCTTCGGTCTGGTGGGTGAATCCGGCTCCGGAAAGACCACCATCGGCCGCGCCATCATCCGCATTCACCCCACTGCCGGGGGCAAAATTCTCTTCGACGGCAAGCAGATCAACGGGCGCATCTCCAAGTCCCTTGACCGGGAGGTCACCCGGCGTATCCAGATGATTTTCCAGGACCCCATGTCCTCCCTGAATGAACGAGCCAAGGTGGATTATATTGTCAGCGAAGGCCTTTACGCGGGCGGGCATCACCTGTCCGAAAGCGAACGTCAGGCCAAGGTGGCAAGCGCCCTGTCCGACGTGGGTCTGCTGCCGGAATTTGCCAGCCGCTTCCCCCACGAGTTCTCCGGCGGTCAGCGTCAGCGCATCGGCATTGCCCGGGCGCTGATCATGGAACCGGACTTCATCATCGCAGACGAGCCAATCTCCGCGCTGGACGTTTCCATCCGCGCCCAGGTGCTGAACCTGCTGTCCAAGCTGCAAAAGGAGCGGAATCTGACCTACCTGTTCATTGCCCACGACCTTTCGGTGGTTCGCTTCATCTGCGACCGGATCGCCGTCATTCACAAGGGCAAGATCGTGGAACTGGCGCAGAGTGAGGAGCTGTTTGCCCATCCCCTGCACCCCTACACCCGTGCGCTGCTGTCCGCCATCCCCCAGCCCGACCCCATCGCGGAGCGGCAGAAAAAGCTCATTGTCTATGACCCCAGCTGCCATCACTACAGCGAGACGAATCAGCCGGACTGGTGCGAGATCGTCCCCGGCCACTTTGTCCTGGCAAGTGAGTCTGAGCTGGAAGAATACCGCAAACAGTTTTGACACCCTACGCAGAACACAGCTGTGTTCTGCGTAGGCGCGTCAATAAAGCCTCGCAGAGTTTGCCGCCCGCAGGCGGCAAATAAAATGGAATCATTTTCTGTCA
>ULXW01036804.1_pt1 | contig 11290 bp, 10 predicted proteins | sample 1961661 | NCBI WGS metagenome assembly ULXW01 (sample SAMEA4835849, study PRJEB28245) | human gut metagenome | biome: gut microbiome; material: fecal sample | place: Denmark | collected 2008 | reverse complement strand
TTTACCATTATATATTTGGTGATGAATCAGCTTGCATCGGCAGGGATTGCTATGGATGTGGCAGATGGACCGTTAATTCGTGCGAAAGAACATATACATCAGTATGGACTCGATAACAGGATCGCATTACGTAAGTCAGATGGTTTGCAGCAGCTTGTAGAAGGCGAGGCAGATACAATATTGATCAGCGGCATCGGTGGGGCTTTGATGGAACGTATTTTGCGGGAATTTCCGCACGTAACACAGTCTGCGAAAGAACTGGTACTTTCGCCTCAGTCAGAGATATACAAAGTACGTCATGCGCTGCACGATCTGGGTTTTGTGATCGCACAGGAAGAGATGGTATTTGATCAGGGTAAATATTATACGATCATACGGTGTGAGAGGGGCAGTGAGCATTACTTCACGGAGGAAGAATATATATATGGAGGGTACCTGATGCGAACGAGACATCCGGTATTTCTGGAATATATGCAAAAAGAGCTTGCGCGGGTGCAGCGTGTTTTGGAGGCAATGCCGGATACACAGCCGGCGAAGAGGCAGATTCTTCAGGAACAGCAGACTATCTCAGATATTTTGAATCCGAGATAACAGGCTGCATTGTCAGTGACAGAAAGGCAAAGGTGTTGTTATGGGGAAACAGATTAAAGTGGAAGTGATCATTGGCGCTAAAAGGATTCCTAAAACTTACGAAGAGGGAGTTACCTATGAGCAGGTGGCCAAAGAAGTACAATCGGCATATTCATATCCGATCATTCTAGCCAGACGTGGCGGTAAATTGGTGGAATTAAATAAGCGGATCCGTGAGGATGTCCAGATATGTTTTATGACGACGGCAGATGACAGTGGGCATAAGACGTATGTTCGTGGTGCGACATTACTGATGTTACGCGCGTTTTATGCGGTCTGCAAAGGGCAGCCGTTGGAAAATGTATATGTGAAATATCAGATCGGCGATAGCTGTTACTGCGAAGTGAGCGGTGTCCCTGTGACGGAATCTTTGCTGCAGCAGGTTGAACAGTATATGAAAGAACTGGTACATAGAGATATTCCATTTTTGAAACGGTCGGTAGATACTTCCGAAGCACTGCGTATTTTTGAAAAATATGGCATGATGGATAAGAAAAAATTATTTGAATATCGTCGTGTTTCCAAGGTAAATATATATACATTAGACGGATTTGAGGATTATTATTATGGTTATATGCCGGCAAGTACCGGTGTACTTCAGTATTTCAGTTTAGAGCCATATGAAAACGGATTTATGCTGAATCTGCCAAATAGCAAAACTCCGGATCGAACAACATTGCACAAACCAAGTCCAAAGTTGTTTGCAACCTTGCAGGAGGCGAAATCGTGGGGCAAGATGGTGGATGTTGATACGGTAGGTGCGTTGAATGATGTGATCTCGCATGGTGGTGCGCCGGAACTTATATTGGTACAGGAAGCACTTCAGGAGAAAAAGATTGCGCAGATCGCAGAGCAGATCGCCAATGACCCAAGTAAGAAATTTGTCATGATCGCAGGTCCGTCTTCTTCCGGTAAGACATCATTTTCTCATCGATTGTCGATTCAGCTTCGAACACTCGGAGTGCATCCGCATCCGATCGCATTAGATAATTATTTTGTAGACCGCGATGAAACACCGTTAGATGAAAATGGCAATTATAACTTTGAGTGTCTTGAAGCGATCGATGTTAAACTGTTTAATCAGCAGATGAATGAGCTGCTTGCCGGAAAACGTGTCGAACTGCCGACTTTTAATTTTGTGACCGGTCAAAAAGAATATAAAGGAGACTATAAGCAGTTAGGTGAGGATGATATATTAGTGATCGAGGGGATCCACGGCTTGAATGATAAACTATCTTATACGCTTCCAAAAGAAAGTAAGTTTAAGATATACATCAGTGCGCTGACCCAGATCAACATTGATGAGCATAATCGGATTTCTACGACAGATGGCAGATTGATCCGGCGAATGGTACGTGATGCCAGAACAAGAGGCGCTTCGGCCGCTCGCACGATCGGTATGTGGCCATCGGTACGCCGCGGGGAAGATCAATATATATTCCCATTTCAGGAAGAGGCGGATGTTATGTTTAACTCGGCACTGATTTATGAGCTTGCTGTTTTAAAACCGTATGCAGAAGCGATCCTCTTTGGAATACCGAAGGATGCACCGGAGTATATCGAGGCAAAGCGTCTGCTTAAGTTTTTGGATTATTTCATTGGGATCAGCAGTGAAGACATCCCGAAAAATTCACTGATGCGTGAATTTGTGGGAGGCAGTGTCTTTAATGTATAGGATTAATCTGTATAGAAAATTGCAACATTGACAGCAAGGCTGTATTAGGCACACATAATACAGTTTTTCCAGATCTGTCAGCAGGCAGTGTAGGACGGTCGGCAGATATGATAGATAACATGGTGTGCAGAAATGAGGACAAAAAGATATGGCACAGATTATTGATGGAAAGAAAATTTCAACACAGATCAAAGATGAGGTGAAAGAGCAGGTTGCTGTTCTGAAACAAAAAGGAATTGATGTAACTTTGGCCGTGATTCAGGTTGGTAAAGATCCTGCATCTACTGTATATGTCGGCAACAAAAAGAAGGCCTGCGAATATGTAGGTATTCGTTCTTTGGCATATGAACTGCCGGAAGAGACCAGTGAGCAGGAGCTTTTGGAGTTAGTACGATCGCTCAATGCTAAAGAAGATGTCGATGGCATTTTAGTTCAACTTCCGCTGCCAAAGCATATTGATGAGGATAAAGTGATCCGTACGATTTCGCCGGACAAAGATGTGGATGGTTTTCATCCGGAGAGCGTAGGACGTTTAAGTATTGGGCAGCCGGGCTTTGTTTCCTGTACACCGGCAGGGATTATCCAGCTTTTGAAACGTTCTGGAATAACGATTGACGGCAAAGAATGTGTTATTATCGGTCGGAGTAATATTGTTGGTAAACCGATGGGAATGCTCTTACTTAGAGAAAATGGAACGGTGACGATCTGTCATTCACACACTCCGGATCTGAAGACGGTTGCCAAGCGTGCAGATATTTTAGTCGTTGCGATCGGCAAGGCGAAGTTTGTAGATGCTTCTTATGTGAAAGACGGGGCCGCTGTCATTGACGTAGGAATGGATCGTGATGAAAATGGCAAGTTGTGTGGTGATGTTGACTTTGCTTCTGTTGAACCGGTTGCAGGGGCGATCACACCGGTTCCGGGAGGCGTTGGTCCGATGACGATCGCAATGCTTATGAACAATTGTGTGGAATCTGCACAGAGAAAACATTGTTAGAAATGGAGACTACGAATGGAACAACAGAATGTAACACCAATTTATTTTGTGTCGTTAGGGTGTGACAAAAATCTTGTGGACAGTGAAATGATGATCACTTCACTGCGGGAACAGGGCTTTCGTCTTGTGAATGAAGAGACAGAGGCAGAAGTGATTGTTGTAAATACCTGCTGTTTTATTGGGGATGCCAAGGAAGAAAGTATCAATACATTGTTAGAAATGGCGTCCTACAAGGAAACAGCTAAATGTAAGCTGCTTGTGGCTGCGGGATGCCTGGCTCAGCGTTACCATAAAGAGATACAAACGGAGATACCGGAAGTCGATATTATTGTCGGCACAATGGGGTATGAAAATCTCGCGGAAACGATCCGCGGAGAGTTGAAAGAGCATCAGGGTGTTGTTGAGACATTACAGAATATTGATTATCTGCCGACGCCGCTGACGAATCGAGATAGTATGTCCGGTGGATATTATGCATATCTTAAGATTGCAGAAGGCTGTGATAAATGCTGTACGTACTGCGTGATCCCGAAAGTACGCGGACATTATCGCAGTGTTCCGATGGAGAATCTGCTTGCACAGGCAGAACATCTGGTTCAAAACGGAGCCAAAGAGCTGATCTTGGTGGCACAAGAGACAACATTATATGGTGTGGATCTATATGGACACAAGAGCCTTCCTGAGCTTTTGGAAAAATTATCGGAATTAGAGGAGCTGAAATGGATCCGCATTTTATACTGCTATCCGGAAGAAATCACAAAAGAGCTGGTTCATGCAATCAAAACGCTTCCGAAAGTATGTCATTATCTGGATATTCCGATCCAGCACGGTTCTGATGGCATATTAAAGCGGATGGGGCGGCGTACCAATAGCAAAGAACTGCGGGATATGGTACATTATCTGCGTCAGGAGATTCCGGATATTGCACTTAGAACAACATTGATCACAGGATTTCCCGGCGAGAGCGAGCAGGATTTCGAACAGTTGAAAGAATTTGTGGAGGAACTTCGATTCGATCGACTTGGCGTATTTACGTACTCAAGGGAAGAAGATACACCGGCAGCCGCAATGGAAGAACAGGTGCCGGAAGAAGTTGCAGAAAAGCGGCGGGATGAGATCATGCAGATCCAGCAAAAGATCGCTTTTGAGAAGACGTCGGCGCAGATTGGACGTGCTTTAGAAGTAATGGTAGAGGGGGCCCTGCCGGAAGATGGTGTTTATATTACGAGAACGTATATGGATGCACCGGAAGTGGACGGGTATGTATTTGTGGCAACTGATTGGAATCTGATGTCGGGAGATTTCTTAAACGTCAAGATTACCGGTGCAGATGAGTATGATCTCATTGGAGAGGTCATAGAGGAATAAGAGAATAGAATTGAAGGAGGATAAATATGAATTTACCAAATAAGATTACGATGCTTCGTGTATTTTTAATACCTTTTTTTGTTGTGTTTATGCTTGTATCAGCCATCCCTTATAGCAAATACATTGCATTAGTTGTTTTTGTTGTAGCAAGTCTGACGGATACCTTAGATGGTTATATCGCCAGAAAGTATAAACTTGTATCCAATTTTGGAAAATTCATGGATCCGTTGGCAGATAAATTATTAGTTTCTTCGGCGATGATCTGTCTGGTGTCCTTAAACAGAATTCCGGCTTGGGTTGTTATTGTGATCATAAGCCGTGAGTTTATCATTAGTGGATTTCGTCTGGTCGCATCGGATGCCGGTGTCGTGATAGCGGCGAGCTGGTGGGGCAAGATAAAAACAGTTGTACAGATGATCATGGTCATTGTCTTGATCTTGTCTATACACAATCCGGTTGTTGCTGTGATCGAGCAGATATTGATCTATTTAGCACTGGTACTTACGGTGGTATCGTTATTGGATTATTTGATCAAAAATTGGAAGGTTATGGACGATGGAAAGATGTAATGAGATAAGAGTACCATCTGAGGAGGCGGTACAGTTAGTAGAATATTGTATCCAAAACGGTTATAAGATTTCTACAGCGGAGTCATGTACCGGAGGCCTGATCGCAGCGGGTATTGTAGATGTACCGGGTGCATCAAATGTCTTTGAAGAAGGATATGTTACGTACGCAGACCGGGTTAAACAAAAACTGCTTCATGTATCCGTGACAACGATTCAAAAGTATACGGTGGTAAGTGCGCAGGTGGCTGAAGAAATGGCGCTTGGAACAGCGCAGGCCAGTGGAGCCGATATTTCTGTTACGACAACAGGTTATGCAGGACCGGAAGATGGTGAAGATGGGACACCGGCAGGAACCGTTTACATCGGAACCTGCTTTCGGGGGTGCGTAGAGAGCAGAAAATATTGCTTTGACGGTGATCGTGGGCAGGTGCGCTTGCAGGCAGCCCGTGAGGCAATGAAATTTGCATTAGAAAGGATGAAACAGATTGAGTGAGGTGATCGTTGTAGGCGGTGGAGCAGCCGGTATGATGGCAGCTATTGCGGCAGCGGACTGTGGACATCAGGTAACCATTATAGAAAAAAATGAAAAATCTGGGAAAAAATTATTTATTACAGGAAAAGGCCGGTGTAATATCACCAATGACAGTGATGTAGAGAATCATTTGAATCATGTGATCTCCAATCCGAAATTTATGTACAGTGCCTTTTATAGTTTTGACAGCAGCCGTATGATCGACTTCTTGGAACAGGAAGGTCTGGCGGTAAAGACAGAGCGCGGCAATCGCGTGTTTCCGCAGTCTGATAAGTCTTCCGATGTGCTGCAAACGCTGCAGAAAGCACTTCGCAGAAGAAATGTTACGGTCAGATTGCATACGAAGATGACAGGACTTATGATCGAAGATCATATTTGTAAAGGTGTAAAAGTACAGAGTTATCATGGTGCATTGGAAACACTGACAGCGGATGATGTCATCCTTACAACGGGGGGACTTGCATATCCTTCTACCGGATCGACAGGTGATGGACACCGACTGCTGAAACAGGCAGGAGTTGCTTTAGAACCATGTTATCCGGCGTTAGTGCCTGTTGAGACGGTAGAAGAGTGGCCGATCAGACTGCAGGGATTATCGCTTCGCAATGTGTCGTTGCGCGTGGAACGTGGATCGCATAAAATATACGAGGAACAGGGAGAAATGCTGTTTACGCATTTTGGTGTAAGCGGACCATTGGTCTTGTCGGCGAGCAGCCTGCTTGGTCGTGAAGGTGCCAAAGACTGTAAACTGCATATTGACTTGAAACCGGCCTTGTCGGAAGAACAGTTAGATGAACGGTTACAGCGTGATTTTGCCGCACAAAAAAACAGCATGTTTAAAAACAGTCTGGGAAAGCTGCTGCCGTCAAAATTGATCCCGGTTATCGTGGAACTTTCCGAGATCACGCCGGATAAGCAGGTCAATGAGGTGACTAGGCAGGAGCGGCACAGACTGGTTAAGCTGTGCAAAGATCTCACCTGTACCGTCAAAAAGCTGCGGGATTTTCCGGAAGCGATCGTTACCGGAGGAGGCATTTCCGTAAAGGCAATCAATCCGGCAACCATGGAATTAAAGGAGATTTCACATTTATTTGCAGCCGGAGAGCTGATCGATGTAGATAGTGTGACGGGAGGGTATAATCTTCAGGTTGCGTGGTCAACCGGGTATTTGGCAGGAATATCAGTGTATTGAATGATAATGGAGGATAGATATGTATAATATTGCAATTGACGGACCGGCAGGAGCCGGCAAAAGTACTATTGCCAAGATGGCAGCGAAGAAACTGGATTTCATTTATGTAGATACCGGAGCTATGTATCGTGCGATGGCGCTGTATTTTCTGCGCCGGGAAATTGATGCAAAAGATGAGAAAAAGATTGCAGAGGCCTGTGAGCATATCAATGTGACGATTGCTTATCAGGAGGGAGAACAGCAGGTACTACTTAACGGTGAAAATGTCAATGCCTTTATTCGTACGGAAGAGGTTAGCATGATGACATCTAATACTTCAAAATATCCTGCTGTACGTGAGAAACTTCTTTATTTACAGCGGGAACTTGCGGCAGCTAACAATGTGATCATGGACGGCCGGGATATTGGAACTTGTGTCCTGCCGGATGCAGAGCTTAAGATATATCTTACAGCCAGTGCATCGGAGCGAGCTAAAAGACGTTATTTGGAGCAGAAGGAACGCGGTGTGGAAAGTGATCTTGCCCAGATCGAAAGGGATATTATTGCACGTGATGAGCAGGATATGAATCGTGAGATCGCTCCGTTAAAGCAGGCAGATGATGCTATTTATCTAGACACCTCTGATATGACGATCGAGGAAGTAGTGACAAAGATCGTATCACTCGTTCAAAAGGTCTGAACAAAACGGATCTTTGTGGGCATAGAAAGGATTGAAAGATTTGTATGAAAGTTACATTGGCTAAGAGTGCGGGCTTTTGCTTTGGAGTGAAGCGGGCAGTGGAAATGGTTTATAAGGAAGCGGAGACGGGAAAGAAAGTTTATACGCTCGGTCCGATCATTCACAATGAGCAGGTTGTGCAGGATCTGGAACAAAAAGGTGTACGTGTGATCGATACGCCGGAAGAACTTTCCAAAGCGGAGGATGCGACGGTGATCATCCGCTCACATGGCATCAGCGCAGACGTGTATCATCAACTGGAAGACAAAAAGGTTCGCATTGTTGATGCGACCTGTCCTTTTGTCAGCAAGATCCATCGCATTGTTGAGAAAAAATATCAGGAAGGAAGCTGTATTGTCATTGTCGGCAATGCAAACCATCCGGAAGTGGAAGGGATCAACGGCTGGTGCAATGGCGCAGCTACAGTGATCGGAAGCGTTTCGGAGGCAGAAAATTATAGTCAGGAACCAGCCAGGAAACTTTGTGTTGTGGCACAAACGACATTTAATTACAAGAAATTTAAAGATATAGTTGATATTTTTTCGAAAAAGAGTTATGATATAGACGTTATGAATACAATTTGCAACGCTACCGAAGAGCGTCAGACGGAAGCGGCAGCCATTGCTGGTGACTCCGACGCAATGATAGTGATAGGTGGAAAACATAGTTCGAACACGCAGAAACTGTATGAAATATGCAAGAATGTGTGTCCGGACACACATTTTATACAGACACTTGATGACTTGGATTTGAAGCAATTTCAATCTTTTCGTAGCGTGGGTATTACTGCAGGGGCCTCGACCCCAAATACTATTATTAAGGAGGTTCAATCATATGTCAGAAATGAATAATGAGTTTGAACAGTTATTGGAAGAAACATCATTAGTAACAATCCACAATGGAGAGGTTGTAGAAGGGACAGTCATCAGCGTTAAGGAAGATGAGATCGTTCTTAACATCGGCTACAAAGCAGATGGTATCATTACCAGAAATGAGTACAGTAATCAATCCGGCATTGATCTGAGAGATGTTGTGAAAGAAGGCGACAAAATGAACGCCAAGGTACTCAAGGTGAATGATGGTGAGGGACAGGTATTATTAACATACAAACGCCTTGCTATGGAGAAGAGTAATGAGCGCATTCGTGAAGCATTTGAGAATAAAGAAGTACTTAAAGCTAAGGTTGTCAATGTATTAACGGGTGGCTTGAGTGTCATCGTTGATGAGACTAAGATCTTTATTCCGGCCAGCCTTGTATCTGATACTTATGAGAAAGATCTTTCTAAGTATGCAGGACAGGAGATTGAGTTTGTTGTCAGCGAGTTTAATCCAAAGAAGAGAAGAATCATTGGTGATAGAAAGCAGCTTTTGGTTGCAGAGAAGAAGAAGAAACAGGAAGAGCTTTTTGCAAGAATTCATGTTGGCGATACTGTAGAAGGTGTTGTTAAGAATTTGACAGATTTCGGTGCATTCATCGATCTTGGCGGAGCAGACGGACTTCTTCATATTTCTGAGATGTCTTGGGGACGTGTTGAAAATCCTAGAAAGGTATTCAACGTTGGCGACAAGACTAAGGTTCTTATTAAAGACATCAAAGACGATAAGATTGCATTGAGCCTGAAGTTTGAGGATCAGAATCCATGGTTAAATGCTGATGGAAAATATAGCGTTGGTTCTGTTGTGAAGGGTAAAGTCGCACGTATGGCTGATTTCGGTGCATTCATTGAGTTAGAGCCTGGTGTTGATGCATTACTGCATGTATCTCAGATCTCTAAGGAGCATGTTGATAAGCCGTCTGATGTATTGAAAGTTGGTCAGGAAGTGGAAGCTAAAGTTGTTGATTTCAATAGCGAAGATCACAAGATCAGCCTGAGCATCAAGGCTTTATTGAATGACTCACAGGCGGATGAAGAAGAGGATGTCGCTGAAGAGCCAGCAGAGTAATAGTAGGTAATCGCTCGCCAATCCGTACTTGTACGGGTTGGCGATTTTTTTCGTATAGGGTTTTCGTTTGTGCGAAAAGTATGGAATGAAATTTGCGTATGTAAAGGAGGTCAGAAATGGGCGATTATGAGTTGTTTAAGAAACAGGTATTCGGGTTGACCCAGATAGACCTGAGTTGTTATAAAGAACGTCAGATGAAACGACGCATTGATGCGTTGATCACAAAGTGCAAGATTACATCATACGAGGAGTATATCCGATTGCTAAAGACAGATAAAGTGAGATTGGATGAGTTTGTGGCATACTTGACCATTAATGTATCTGAATTCTATCGCAATCCGGAGCAGTGGAAGCTGCTGGAGGATGAGATGCTTCCGTATTTATTTGAGCGCTTTGGCAACGATCTGCATATATGGAGTGCTGCCTGCTCGACAGGAGATGAACCGTATACACTTGTTATGCTGTTAGCAAAGTTTATTCCGCTGGATAAGATCCATGTTTATGCGACGGATATTGACAGACAAGTGTTAGAAAAGGCGCAGATAGGTATTTATGATGAAAAGAGCTTAAAAGGACTACCGAAAGAATTTGTGTCGAAATATTTTACACAGGTTTCTGACCGGAGTTATCAGATCAGTGATCAGATCAAGCGTTGTGTCAAATTTTGTCAACATAATCTGCTGAAGGATAGATATCCAAAAGAATGTGATATGATCGTCTGCCGTAATGTGATGATTTATTTTACGGAGGAAGCCAAAAAGGAGATATATCAAAAGTTTAATGCATCCCTTAAAAAAGACGGGTTGTTGTTTGTTGGAAGTACAGAACAGATCATATCGCCCGGCAATATCGGATTTGCAAGTTTTAAGTCATTTTTTTATAAACGCTTATAGTGTGGATAGTGAAAGGCATGGTGAAGAAAGATGGAGACTAAGATTAAGATCGTTGTGGATGCGATGGGTGGTGATTACGCACCAGAGGTTCCGGTACAGGGAGCCGTAGAAGCATTGCAGGAAAATACAAATATTTCTATCGTATTGGTAGGTAGAACAGATGCGATCAAGGAGCAGCTTGCAAAATATACGTATGATAAAGAGCGCATAGAGATCGTTCATGCAGAGGAAGTGATCGGATTTGACGAGCCACCGGTGATGGCAGTTCGCAAAAAGAAGGATTCTTCCATCGTAGTTGGCATGAAACTCGTTAAAAAAGGCGAGGCAGATGCATTTGTATCAGCAGGAAGCACCGGTGCTATATTAGTTGGTGGTCAGATGATCGTTGGAAGGATCAAAGGTATTGAGCGAGCACCGTTAGCGCCATTGATCCCAACGGCCAAAGGACCGGCATTGCTGATCGATTGTGGAGCAAATGTAGATGCCAGAGCTTCTCATTTGGTGCAGTTTGCACAGATGGGATCCATTTATATGAAACACGTTGTTGGAGTAGACAATCCTAAAGTTGCTATTGTAAATATTGGTGCAGAAGAAGAAAAAGGAAACCAATTGGTGAAAGAAACATATCCTTTATTGAAAGAATGTAAAGATATTAATTTTACCGGAAGTATTGAAGCAAGAGACATTCCGAAGGGTGATGCCGATGTTATTGTATGTGAGGCATTTGTTGGCAATGTTATTTTGAAATTATACGAGGGATTGGCAGGGACAC
>ULXW01017633.1_pt1 | contig 11303 bp, 8 predicted proteins | sample 1961661 | NCBI WGS metagenome assembly ULXW01 (sample SAMEA4835849, study PRJEB28245) | human gut metagenome | biome: gut microbiome; material: fecal sample | place: Denmark | collected 2008 | reverse complement strand
ATATTCATTGATGTAGATCCAACCACTGCTATGGAGCGCATGGCCGCAGGTCGTTTTCACACAGAACGCTACGAAACATCAGATCGCCTTACAAAAGTACGCGATAGGTATTTATCGTTGTTTGAGCAATTTCAAGACACCGAGCGTATTCTTATCGTTGACGGCAATCGTCCGGTAGATACTATTGCCAATGACATCTGGACACAAGTATCAGCTTTGTACTCGTAGTGATCTAAGGCTTGGAGGATTCATATGGATTTAAAAATACATAATCTGCAGCAGATCAGTCAGCCGGAACGCATTACGCAGACTCCGGAAGCAGACGGCAGCTTTCGCTTTACCCTGCTAAGCAACATCGAGGAAAGCGAATTGCAGACAGCCCTCTCCGGCATGATGGAAGAGATCACGCAGCAGGGTTACCGTCTTGGCAAACGCAGAGACATCCGTGATATGAAACAATACCGCAAATTGATCCAGGAATTTATGAACGAGATCGTCAGCCATTCACACAAGTTCAGCCGTGAAAACTTTTTGGATAAACACGGAAGACACCGCGTATATGGCATTGTAAAGCAGGTCAATCAGGCACTGGATGAGCTCGCCGAAGAACTGATGAATGAAGAGCAGGATCACCTCGCCATTCTTAGCAAAATAGACGAGATACGCGGATTACTGCTGGACATTTTCACTTGATATTTCAACCACAACAGAAAGGATGACAGATATGATTCGTTTTAATGATATTATAGGACAGGAGCCAATTAAAAAACATTTACAGACCGCATTGGCGCAAAATAATGTTTCTCATGCATACCTGTTTTGCGGTGATTCCGGTTCCGGACGGCATACCCTGGCAAAAGCCTTTGCCAGAGCATTGTTGTGTGAACAGCCAACTCCGGATCACGATGCCTGCGGGCACTGCAAATCATGTCTACAGGCTGCTTCTGCTAACCACCCGGATATCCGTGTCATTACACACGAAAAGTTCAACATCCGTGTTGATGAGATCCGCGAACAGCTCAATAACGACATTCAGATCAAACCGTATAGCAGCAAATATAAAGTATATATTATCCCGGACGCACACCGCATGAATGAACAGGCTCAAAATGCACTGCTTAAAACGTTGGAAGAACCTCCTGCTTACGCAGTGATCATTCTTTTGTCAGATAATGAATCTGCATTACTACCTACGATCGTATCCCGTTGCATCACACTGCAGATGAAGCCTGTTTCAGAAAAGGATATTGCTGACTATCTGGTACAGAAATTGCAGATGGAACAAGATGTCGCCGAAATCGCTGCAGGATTTTGCCAGGGCAATATCGGTCAGGCGATCCGTTTTGCGCAGTCGGAAGATTTTCAGATCATGAAAAATCAAGTGATGCAATTGTTAAAACAGATCGATGATCTTCCATTATCTTCTATTATGGAGATCGTACACGGTTTTTCCAAAGAAAAGGGTAATTTTTACGATTACTTAGATCTGATGCTTCTGTGGTACCGTGATATTTTAATGTATAAGGCGACGAAAGACACAAATCTGCTCTTATATCGTGATGAATACAGCACGATCACGAAGCAGGCAAGCAAACGCAGCTATGAAGAATTAGAGCGTATTATCGAAGCGATCAATAAAGTAAAGCTTCGTCTTGACGCAAATGTTAATTTTGAATTAGCCGTCGAATTGATGCTGCTTGTGATCAAGGAAACGTGTTAAATATAATAGACTAAAAGAAAGGCAAGACAATTCTATGATAAAAATTATTGGCGTTAAATTCCGTAAGCCCGGCAAGGTATACTACTTTGATCCAACCGGCTTTACGGTACAAAAAGGGGATCACGTCATTGTGGAAACAGCACGCGGTGTTGAATACGGTACTGTTGTTCTTGGTCCCAAGGAAGTAACCGATGATCAGGTTGTGCAGCCACTCAAGCCATTAATGCGCGTGGCAACCGAGGAAGATGCTGCCGTATGTGCTTCCAACGAAGAGAAAGAAAAAGAGGCATTTCAAATCTGTCTGGAAAAGATCAAAAAACATGGTTTAGAAATGAAACTGATCGATTCGGAATATACCTTTGATCGCAATAAATTATTGTTTTATTTTACGGCGGATGGTCGTATTGATTTTCGCGAATTGGTAAAGGATCTTGCATCCGTTTTCCACACAAGAATCGAGCTTCGACAGATCGGCGTTCGTGACGAAACAAAAATGCTTGGCGGTATTGCCATATGTGGTCGACCGCTTTGCTGTCACTCTTATCTGTCCGACTTTGTGCCGGTTTCTATTAAGATGGCAAAAGAGCAAAACTTATCCCTCAACCCGGCTAAGATTTCCGGCGTATGCGGACGTTTGATGTGCTGTCTGAAAAATGAGCAGGAAGCTTATGAACATCTCAATCGTTCCCTGCCACATATCGGAACAAAAACTACAACTCCGGAAGGCTATCCCGGAGAAGTTCAGAGTGTCAGTGTACTGCGCCAGCTCGTAAAAGTTGTCTTTACAAATGACAATGGTGAAAAAGAGGTTCGCGAATATCCGGTTGCCGAATTACAGTTTGACCAAAAGAAAAACTTTGGCAAAAACATTCCGCAACAGATTCTTCCGGATGAAAAGTTGGATGAAGAGGAGCTGATCGCTCTGGAAGAACTTTCTCAGGAAGAAGAATTGATCGATGAGGAAGATAAACCAGAGCAGGCGAAACGCAATCGTAATAATCGATCAAACAACCGTCGACGTAGTTCCGGTAACCGCCGTAACGAATATCCAAACAACCGTGAACGTGGCAGCAACAATACTCGCGAACGTAACGGCAATAGCAATCGCGATCACGGCGGCAGCAATAACCGCGAATCTAATAATCGTGACCACAATAATAACGGCGGCCGCGGCAATCGTAACAATAACCGTGGTGACAAAAATAATAACGATCATCGCCGTGACGAGCATGGTGGCAATGATCGTACACGCAAATATCACAACCGTAAACCACGCAGAGAATCAAGAGAACACAAAGATGCAGAATAAAGATTGTCTCCTACGAGAAGGCGAACGACTGGATGATCTGCAGTGTCAAGGATTACAAATAATACAGCATCCCGGTAAATTCTGTTTTGGTATGGATGCTGTATTATTAAGTTCTTTTGCTGCACTGCGAAACAAAGATACCGTCATGGATTTATGTACCGGTACCGGAATCTTGCCTATTTTGCTGTCAGCCAAAACAAAAGCTGACCACATTGATGCTTTAGAAGTTCAAAAAGAAAGTGTTGAAATGGCGCGCAGAAGCATTATTTTGAACGAATTATCGAATAGGATCACTATTTACGAAGGTGATGTCAAAAACGCTTCTGATCAATTTGGCAAAAATTGCTACGATGCTGTCACCGTCAATCCGCCGTATATGAATCAGGGACATGGTCTCAAAAATCCCAATATGCCAATGGCGATTGCCAGACATGAGATACTATGCACCTTAGAGGATGTCATACGCGAAAGCGCAAATCTTCTTAAACCAAAAGGGCGTTTTTACATGGTTCACCGCCCATTTCGGCTTGCAGAAATCTTTGTTATCATGAATAGCTATCGATTAGAACCAAAACGAATGCAGCTGGTGTTCCCTTTTGCGGACAAGGAACCAAACATGGTGCTTATCGAAGGCGTGAAAGACGGAAATCCAATGTTAAAGATCACGCCGCCTTTGATCGTATACCGCCCTGATGGAACATATACCGACGAGCTGCTTGCATTATATGGCATGACAAGAAAATAATTATAAGAATAAAAGAGGTTCATTATGTCAGGTACTTTATATTTATGTGCTACTCCAATCGGCAATTTAGAAGACATCACCTTACGTGTTCTTCGCACCCTGCAGGAAGTAGATGTTATTGCGGCAGAAGATACACGCAATACGATCAAATTATTAAATCATTTTGAAATAAAAACTCCAATGACAAGCTATCATGAGTACAACAAAGTGGACAAAGCCGCCTATCTTGTTGAACAGCTTGCTAACGGCAAAAATATTGCCTTAGTTACCGATGCGGGTACTCCTGCCATTTCGGATCCCGGAGAAGAACTGGTCAAACAGGCTTATGCTGCGGGAATTCCCGTCACCTCTCTCCCCGGAGCCTGTGCGTGCGTTACTGCACTCACTCTGTCCGGTTTATCGACCAGACGTTTTGCATTTGAAGCCTTTCTGCCATCTGACAAAAAATTACGCCGTAAAATTTTGGATTCTTTGTGTACCGAAACACGGACAGTAATAATTTATGAAGCACCACATCACTTACGTGCAACTCTTCAGGAATTATTTGCCGCTCTCGGAGACCGCAGACTGACTATCTGTCGTGAATTGACAAAAATTCACGAAAGTGCAATGCAATTTACACTGTCAGAAGCGATTTATTATTATGAGCAAAACGCACCAAAAGGTGAATATGTTCTCGTCATCGAAGGACGCAATATGGCAGATCTCGAACAGGAATCACGTGATGCCTGGGCACAACTTTCCGTTGACGAACATATGCAGCACTATTTATCCGAGGGAATGGATCGCAAAGATGCCATGAAACAAGTAGCCAAAGACCGCGGTGTCCCAAAAAGGGAAATTTATCAACAATTATTAAATAAAGACATTTAAGTATATATTCTGTAAAAACGGGAAACATGATAAAGTAACAAATGTTATTTTAAAGGAGGTTACTTTATCATGTATGACAAAAAACATCGAATACGAAATTCATATATATTGATCAGCTTGCTTGCAGGTGTCTGTTGGATACTCGCTTTAACTGCCATCTTGTTTCAGTTATCTGATACTTCTGCAAACGCAGGATCTGCGGTCCCCGCCTATTCATCCCACTCCCCTGTATACTCTAATACCAATTTCCGCTTAAACGCTGTTTCAGAACACACCTATGAACTAACACCGAAAGACTCTGTCAAAACAAATAATAAACTCAATAATTCTGACGCATTCCCAGAAGGTTCCCAGGTTAGATCCTATTTTGCTACTCTGCTTCATGATCCCTCACTTCTATTACTTTCCTCCCACATAGAAACCAATTATGCAGACTATTATCTGTATAGCACAAAGCTAAATAAACTTGGCTTCCCTGCGTCTTCTTTTGGTCAGAATCTGCATATTGCTGTCACAAAAAACGGACACATATACCTTGCATCACCACAGATCGATTACGACTTTTAATCTTAGTGCAGAATACGTTTTTTATGGCAATCACGACGATTTCTTCTGCATCTCATCTCCTTACACAACATGACCTGTACCAATGCATTGTAATATGGATCATTACACCGTTCTCCACAGATTTTTTGCACCATTCGCCCTATTATTATGCGATCAGGATAGCAGTCAAACATTGGACTTCCATCATATTCCATCTGATCACACATTTCCATTACTTCTAATTGTATCTTTTTGGCTTCCATCGGCATTAAGTACTGATCATCCCATTCTTTTTGCTCTTCTGTTACCTCCGTAAATTCCAGTGGAAATGTCATCATCGTTCCTTTTCCATATTTATGCAGCATAGATCGATTCTCCTAAATCATTCTTTGCTAGTTATCCTATGCACATTTTTCGTAAATCGTGATAAGTTATGCACATTTTTTGAGTGATCTACACACATTTTCACAATATTTACTTGTTTATGATCCCCAAAATTTAAGAATATGTTCATTGCCTTTTATGGACAAACATCTTATACTATTGTAGTGAATATTTTTTGAAAATGAATTTCAGTTAAGAAAATTGAGTGTGATAGGAACTTTTCCTTATAACATTCAATCTTGAGGAGGATACCATTGAAACATTTATATAAATTTATTGCTTTAGTATTTATTTTTATGATAGGGATTGCTTTTTTCAGCAAAAGTATTCCATCGATTTCCGTAAGTACAACGACTGCAAGCAGCATTCAGGATTCTACATTTCCTATGGTTTATCTGCAGGTAGGAGAATCGTTTATCAATCCACTGCACGGATACAGCAGCGAACTTAACAGCAGCACAGTTCGAGAATCCATCACACCACTGGACACCGGCAAAACTTTTGCCGTGAATATCGCCGAAAACGATTCTAAGATCAAGAAACTTTCTTATGAATTGCGCGATATTGCCAATAATAAATCCATTGAAACCGGAGATATTACTGCCTTTGACAAAAACAAAAAATATAAAGTTGCTACCGTCCACTTAAAAGAGGCAATGGACACGAGTACTGAGTATGGATTCTGCATGACACTTATAACCAATTATAGCAAAAAGATTCATTTTTATACTCGTATAAAATATTATGACAATGACTTTTTCCTGTCCAAAAAATTGGACTTTGTAGCGAAATTTCATGCAGCAACTTTTGACCAGGGTAGGTCTCTGGATCTTTCGCAGTATTTAGAGAGTGGCACAAACGATGATTCTTCTTATGAATCCGTTGATATTCATTCCAGCCGCAAGCTTATCACTTGGGGAAAATTAAAACCTAAAAGATTAACGGATGTCGTGCCTACTGTCAAAGAACTCAACATTGAAACTGCTGCCATCTCTCAGACATACTTTGTGTCTGCCACAACAGCATCCGGTTCTGAGACGTATCAGGTGAAGGAATTTTATCGTGTGCGCTATTCCGGCGGACGCATTTATTTGTTATATTTCAAGCGAACTATGGAAGCAATTTTTGATCCTTCCCTGATTTCAATCAACAAAAGTGAGGTCAAAATTGGTATTTCTTCTGCTGAAGATCTGGATATTACTTCCAGCGACTCCAATAAAAAATTCGCTTTTGTTCGCAATGGCTCTTTGTGGTATTACGATCTCAAAAAAAATGAGCTGAATAATGTATTTAGTTTTGAAACCGGCAACAATGATTATATCCGCGAATACTACGACCAGCATAATATTCGCATACTAAACTTAGACGATGATGGAAATATCAGCTTTGTCGTTTATGGCTATATGAACTGTGGTGATTATGAAGGCCGAGTTGGTATCCTCCTCTATGATTACAGCGTTGCTGATAACCAAATTACCGAGCGTGTATATCTGCCTCTCACCACGACTTACGAGCAGCTTAAAGAAGACTTTGGTGATTTTTGTTATATTAACAACAAAAACATCTTTTACTTCTCGTTACAGGACACGGTATATGCGTATAACATATCATCCAAGCGATATGATATCCTTACACAAAATGCCTCAGCTGATAATTTCTTAATGTTGGAACAGGCTCACTGCTTTATCTGGTCCAATGCATCGGCAAACGGTAACGCAAGCAAACTGACTATTTTTGACCTTAATTCCTCCAAAGAATTAACGTTAAAGGCTCCTTCCGGCCAAAGTTTGGTTGCCCTTGGAACTATAGACTCTAATGTCGTATATGGATTTGTACGCAACAAAGATATTCACGAATCAACGACCGGTGACATTATTCGTCCCGCTTACAAGCTTGTTATTTCCGACTGTACAGGAAACATTTTGCGCGAATATAATACCCGAAATACCTATGTAACAAATGCCGTAGTCGATGGAAATGTCATCCGACTAAAACGACTGAAACGTGTTTCCGGTGCCTGGAAAAAGGCATCTGATGATAGTATCATGAACCAGAAAAATACAGCTGCGCAGGCGATCAAGCTAACTACGCGTATTACCGATAAAGCATTGACCGAAAAATATATTTCCCTGCCAGCCGGTTATGTGATGCAGTCTCTTCCAAAAACTCACGCAACAAAGAGTGTAATGATCACGGAAGATACTACTTTTCATCTTAAAGAAGAAGATACAAACGCCACTAAGAAATACTATATTTACGCATATGGCGGAATTACCGGATCCTATGCCGATGCTTCTAAAGCGATCACTCTCGCTGATGAACAGATGGGCGTCGTTATGGATAGTGATTCTCATATCATCTGGGAACGTGGCGGTAAATTTTTAAGCAAAGAAATTGCCGGAATCACATATCCATCCGGTAATATTTCTACAATAAAAGCAAGCACGCAAATGTTATTGCAAGCCGCTCAAGTAACTACAACAGTTTCCGAGTTAAAAGGATCAACCATTATGAAAATGCTGCGATCCCATCTCGACACTCCGGTAAATCTCACCGGATGTACTGTCGATGAAATACTCTATTTTGTCAGCAGTGAAAAACCTGTCATTGCGATGGAAAGCAGCGGTCACGCCGTCCTTATCATCGGCTATGATTCTTCCTCCGTTACTTGGATGGATCCTGCCACACACAGAAAACGCAAAGTATCATTAAATCAGGCAGAGCACATGTTTAAGCAGGCAGGATATGTATTTGTCAGCTATGTCGATTGATATCGAAATCTAAATTGATCTATAATTTCCAAAAGCTCTACGCAGATTTTGCGTAGAGCTTTTTAACTCAAACCTTACTCATTAAAAACTGCTATCGGGTCACATATTACTTACTAATGCCTCCCATACCTAAAGTTACTGTTCTAACCACATATTGTGTATTAGGTCAAGAACAAAGAGTCGCTTGCGACTCTTTCGCGCTCGAGCGGTGCTGTTTGCAGCCACAGCATAGTGATTACTACGCTAATGCGGAAAAAATTTAATCTAATATTTTTTGTGTATTTAAACAAACATATGTTGTATTTTTTGTAATGTTTGTCAATAGACAACTTCGTATTATTTTATTACGATACTCATTACTCACAGATTTATATTAACTTGCATTACAAGAAAGGAGTCTCTATGCAGTATATACAACAACTATTGTCTCGAATCAACCTTCTATATCTTTGTCCCTTTGTTCAAAAGATATTGCACCTCTCGCTCATACTCTGCCTTGTGGCACTTACTCCGATGTCTGCCTATGCAGCCGGTGACTCTCTCACTTCTTCTATTTCTCTTTCATTCAATAGCACAAAGAAGTTTCAGTTAGAAGCCTATGAACATTTTTATGCCTATTACACCGTGCCGTCCTCTTACTCCCGCACCAAAAATACGCTTTCTGTTACAGTTAGTAATCTCTCTAATTTTTCCATCTCCGTCATGAATAGCGACGGATCCTCTATATCCACCACAAGAAAGAAAAATATCTTATATTTCAAGAACAATGCTTTTATTGCAGAAAACCGCTATTTTATAAAAATTCATAATCAGCGTAATATACGTTCTTCCGGCTCTATTAATATTCGATACACCACCGATACAACTGCTTCTCCCAAAACAAGCCACAAAGACGCCACCAATATTGCGTCCTCTCACAAGCGGCATCAGCAAAAAAGCACTAATAACTCTTCTTCCCGAAATGCCAGCCGACAAAAAAGCACTAATAACTCTTCTTCCCGAAATGCCAGCCGACAGAAAACCGCTAATAACTCTTCTTCCCGAAATGCCAGCCGGCAGAAAACCACTAATAACTCTTCTTCCCGGAATGCCAGCCGGCAGAAAGCCACTAAGAGCTCTTCTTCCCGAAATGCCAGCCGACAGAAAGCCACTAAGAGCTCTTCTTCCCGGAAAGGAAAAACGGCTGCTACGAATAATGCGTCCACCTCTTCCAAAAAATATGTATCTTCCGGCACTACTCTTTCCCCTGTTACTCCAGCCATACACTATATTCGGCTCAAGAAAGGAACTTCTATCGCATTAGCAGAAAGAATATACACAACCGTCCCAAATCATCCCATTTCGTTTACACCCTCTTCCTCGTCTCTTCATATCACCGACGGTATCGTGTATGCAACCTCTGCCGGATTGTTTTATATTATTATTCAAGATGGATCTTATTCTTCTTCATGTACGGTAAAGGTTGATCCTTAAACTGTTATTAGCATAAAGTTATGTATTCCTCTTTCTAAGAAGTAATCATAGATGGGAATACGCTTTTCCATCATATGATAACTATGTGATCAAATAATATCTCAAAAAGGAGCACTTGATATGATACACTTCAAACTCGATTCCAACTGGAAAATATTATCTGTAATACGTTGTTCTAATAGTCATGCAACGCTGTCCGTGCAGCATATTTACTCTGGAGAAATTAAAGTTTTATCCATATATGCCAAAGAACACTTTCAACACAAACTTTATTTTGACATATCTCACATTAAGCACAGACATCTATTGCCAATATCACAAATACAGTTAAAGCATGGATGGCGTCTTGTCTATTTTCCAATGCTCACGCCTCTTAAAGACTATATCCATTCAAATGCACTTTCCTTGTCGGATATCCTATCATTAGCTCACCAACTATGCTCTGCATTGGAAATTCTCCACCAGCATAATATATTACACTTGGATGTGTCTCCGGATAATATCTTTGTGGATTATGATGGTTCTTTTGTATTAGGTGATTATTCCTCGTCCAGATATGTTTTTCAAAACAATTGGGATAATTATTTCACGCCACATTTTGCACCTCCTGAATATCAGCTTTTCAAGCCATCCATTCAATCGGATTTGTACAGCTTTGCCGTTCTCCTATTTGGTTTGCTTCACAATGGAATGATTCCGGATAATATTGCCTCTTTATCTCTCTCCGATTACGCTGATTATCAGAAAAAGATGGAAACTCATGGAATTTCGTATCCAATGGAATTATATTCTTGTTTTCAAAAGGCACTTCACACCGATGTTCATCAACGCTATCACGATGTTACTAGTTTTGTAGATAATTTAGAACAATTATTGCATCCTCTATTGGCACTTTCCTCCTATCATCTCCAATTAATTAAAGTTACGGAACCATTCTTCAATATTCGCACCACATCTCTAGCCAAATCGTCCTTAAAGGATACCAATTGTCCCAAAAACACAGCTAATTCGCCATTTCATTTTGCGAAGCCACACATAACTCTCCCGATAAGATTCGACTTTCATCGAAGGCAAAGACCGGTTCGATCACCTAAATCTCAATTTTTCAAATTTTCTTGTATTCACAAGATTCTAGGAATATCGATCTGTTGTGCTATTGTCCTATTATTTTTTGTCGGAAGCAGATTATTATATCCTTTTCGAAATCAAACCTCACAAAATACATATCCGGAATCCGAAACCGAACATAACTTTTCGGCAAAAACAGCATCCGGCCCTTCCATCGAAATTTTAGACATTAGTAATAAGCAAGCATCTACTATTGCTGAATTATGTAATGAACAGATGTTAGAGCAAAACTGGTCCATCCTCTACGGTGAAAATAACAGGTTTTCTTCAGTTGATGAACTCAGTGACTTTTCTAATACAAAACAATTATTTCTTAGTGGAAATAAAATTTCATCCTTAGAACCATTAGAAAAC
>ULXW01003123.1_pt1 | contig 11318 bp, 9 predicted proteins | sample 1961661 | NCBI WGS metagenome assembly ULXW01 (sample SAMEA4835849, study PRJEB28245) | human gut metagenome | biome: gut microbiome; material: fecal sample | place: Denmark | collected 2008 | reverse complement strand
ATATTATAAAGTAATTAAAAGCGGTAATATTATAGTTAGAAAGATAATTAATAGACTAAAAATTATGCTAACTTGTATCCTTAATTATCACAAATATGATACTTCCATATGTTATGCAACATATGATATACCATCTTCAATTATAACCAGATACGCCTCAAAAAATAACATTCTATGGGTTCACAGTGATTACTTACTATTGTATAAAAATGACATTAACAAAACTAAAAATTTCTTCAACAAACTCAAAATAAATAAATTTAAACACATAGTATTTGTATCTGATGAAGCAAAAAATAATTTTACTAAAATATATCCTAATTTAAAAGAAAAAACAATAGTTATAAATAACCTAATTAATTATAAAGAAATAGAAGAAAAAACTAAAACCAAAGAAAAACTATATAACAAAAAAAATAATCTAGTATACATAGGAAGACTAGAAGAAGAAAGCAAATGCCTAAGTAGACTATTTAAAACCATGAAAATGATTAAAGAAAATAATAAAGATATTCATTTGTGGTTAATAGGCGATGGACCTGATAAAAATAAATATGAACAAATAATAGAAGAATATGATATTAAAAATTATGTAACCATGCTAGGTAAAAAAAACAACCCATATCCTTATATAAAACAAAGCGATGCCATTATTTTAGTATCTAACTACGAGGGTTTCCCTGTTGTATATCTTGAAGCATTAACCTTAAATAAAAATATCATTACCACAATCGATGTTACTTCAGGTAGTCTACACATCAAAGATTATGCCCAAATATGTAAAAAAGATAGTGAGGATATATATAATAACATTATCTCTTGTTTTGAAAAAAAATTAGAAGTTAAAAAATTTAACATAAATGAATATAACAAAGAAAACGTAAAAAAAATAGAAGATATTATAGGTGGTCAAAATGATTAAATATAGTTTTATAGTACCATGCTATAATGGAGAAAAATATATAGTTAAATGCCTAGATAGTATACTAAAACAAACTAGTAATAACTATGAAGTTATTGTCATCAACGATGGCTCTACTGATAATAGTATAAACATAATTAATAAATATAAAAACGATAAAAAAATAGTTATTATTAACCAAAACAACATGGGGCTAAGTTTAACTAGAAATAACGGAATCAATAAAGCAAAAGGAGAATATCTTATCTTTGTTGACTGTGATGACTACATTCAAAATGACTTTTTAAAAACAATAGATAAAAATCTAAACGATGAAGATATGCTAAAAATAGGATATACCTTAGTATACGATAATAAAGAAGAAGTAATAAATAATATATCATTTGAAAGTAATGGAGAACAAGCATTTAAAAAACTAATTGATTCACGTCTTATGTTTGAAATGGCGGCACTTTATATAATAAAAAAAGATTATATGATTGATAACAATTATTATTTTGAAAAAAATAAATATCATGAAGACCTAGGATTAATACCATATATGATTATCAATGCTAAAAAAGTTAAATCAATACCTTACAGTGGATATATGTATGTCCAAACTAATAACAGTATCACAAGAAATAGTGATGCCAAAAAAGAAAACAAAAAAGCCTTAGATGTATTATATTTCTTCGACAAATATAAAAACACAAACAATAAATTATTTCAAAGTTACATGGCTAATGCATGTATCAATAAGTTAAAATATTTAGATAAAGAAGAAAAAATCAAATATAAAAAAGAATTAACAACAAGAAAAATATATAAATATTTACTAAGTAACAACTTAAAAAGAAAAATAAAAAAAATATTAGCATTTATTAATCTTGATTTAATAGTTTACAGATAAAAGTGTATTTGACACTTAAGTGTATTCAAAAATTGCAAAATAACTAAATATTTGCTATAATCTAAGTATGAGAGTTAGGTGAAATATAAATGCTAGGAATTATAACTAATTTTAAAAAATATTCCTTCTTAATGAACCAAATGATATCAAGGGATTTTAAAGTAAAATATAAAAGAAGTGTACTAGGCGTAGTATGGAGTCTATTATACCCACTTCTTATGATGTCAGTCATGGCGGTAGTATTCTCTCAAATGTTTAAAATGAGAATGGAAGGGGTAAACTATCTAGTTTACTTAATGACAGGACTTATCATGTTTAACTATTTTAGTGAAGCATCTAATTCAGCCATGAGTTCGGTAGTAGGAGCATTTGGCCTAATAAACAAAGTATACATCCCAAAATATATATTTCCTTTATCTAAATGCTTATTCGTAGGCATCAACTTTTTGCTTACGCTTGTCCCTTGGCTTTTAATAATAGTGCTTTCTTATTTTGGTTTAGGACAATATACCTGTCATATAAATTGGTATTATTTATTATTACCTTACATATTTGCTTGTTTATTCTTATTTACTGTAGGTATATCTTTTATATTATCTACTGTATCAGTATTTTTAAGAGATATGTTTTATATATACGGCATTGTTTTAACAATATGGCAATATTTTACTCCACTATTTTATAGCATAACAATGTTACCATCAAACTTACAAAGCTTATTTAAATTAAACCCATTATATTTATTTATAGATTCAGTTAGAGAAATAGTTTTATATAGTAGAATGCCTTCGGTTACAACCCTATTTATGTGTGGCATTGTCGCAGTACTAAGTACCATAATTGGGTCTATTATATTTAAATCAAAACAAGACAAATTTATATATTATATTTAGAGGAGTGATGTCATGATAGATATTGACAATGTATCTATGAGATTTAATCTTGGAATAGAAAAAAATTTTTCATTTAAGATGGCATTTATAGGTATATTTGATAAAAGCAAAAGGCCAAAAAAAGAAGACTTTTGGGCTTTAAAAAATGTAAGTCTACACGTAAACAAAGGAGAAGTCGTTGGTTTAATAGGCTCGAATGGTGCAGGTAAATCAACTCTATTAAAATTGGTAAGTGGAGTCATGAAACCTACAAAAGGCAAAATAACAGTAAACGGAGCAATATCTCCAATGATAGAATTAGGAGCGGGTTTTGATCCTGAATTAACCGCAAGAGAAAATATTTATCTAAATGGAGCAGTATTAGGGTATTCAAAAAAATTTCTCGACGAAAAATTTGAAGAAATAGTAGAATTCTCGGAACTAAGAGATTTCTTAGATGTACCAATAAGAAACTTTTCTTCAGGTATGACAGCAAAACTTGCCTTTTCAATAGCAACTATAGTTAACCCAGAGGTATTAATAGTAGACGAAATATTATCAGTAGGAGATATCAAATTCCAAGAAAAAAGTAAAAGTAAAATGCTAGAAATGATAAAAGGTGGTACTACTGTTTTGTATGTTTCACACTCATTAGATTCAATTAAACAATTATGTGATAGAGCTATGTGGCTAGAACACGGTGAGGTACAAATGATAGGCAAAGCCAAAGAAGTGTGTGATAAATATTATAAGGCACAAATGGGAGGTAAATAAAATGAATCAATGTAAAAAAAGAAAAGGAATAATTTTAGCGGGTGGAAAAGGTACAAGACTATATCCAATGACAATGGCTGTATCAAAACAATTATTGCCAATTTATGATAAACCAATGATATATTATCCATTATCAATTTTGATGCTTTCTGGAATTAAAGAAGTATTAATAATTTCAACACCAGATGATCTTCCTCTATATGAAAAGTTATTAGGAAATGGAGAAAAACTAGGAATGCATTTTGAATATGCGATTCAAGATAAACCAAGAGGCTTGGCGGATGCATTTATTATTGGAGAAAAGTTTATCGGCAACGACGATGTTTGTTTAGTTTTGGGGGATAATATTTTCTATGGTGGTGGAATAACAAATGCACTCGAAATGGCAGATAACAACCACGAAGGAGCGACAATATTTGGATATCCAGTGAAAGATCCAACAAGTTTTGGTGTGGTAGAATTTGATGAGAATATGAAAGCAATATCTATAGAAGAAAAACCTAAAGAACCGAAATCTAATTATGCGGTACCTGGATTATACTTCTATGATAATGAAGTTGTCAAAATCGCAAAAAATGTAGAACCATCAGCGAGAGGTGAGATAGAAATCACATCTATTAACAATTATTATCTAGAACAAGGAAAACTAAGCGTAACTGTTCTAGGCCGTGGAATGGCATGGTTAGATACAGGAAACCCTAGTGCATTGCAACGTGCTTCTGCTTTTGTAGAAAGTGTTCAATCACTACAAGGAAATTATATTGCCTGTTTAGAAGAAATAGCATATCACAAAGGATTTATTAATAAAGAACAATTATATGAACTAGGTGATAATTTAAAACAAACCGAATATGGTAAATATATTTTATCAATATGTAAAGGAGAAGATAAATAATATGAAATTTTTAGTAACTGGCGGAGCCGGATTTATAGGAAGTAATTTTCTACATTATATGACTGATAAGTATCCAGAAGATTATTTTGTTTGCCTAGATGCACTTACATATGCAGGAAATTATGAAAATATAAAAGAATTAGAAAATAAAAAAAATTATAAGTTTGTAAAAGGAGATATAAAAGATATTGAATTTGTTGATAAACTATTTGCAACTGAAAACTTCGATTACGTAGTACATTTTGCAGCAGAAAGTCATGTTGATAATTCAATCAAGAATCCCAATTTATTTGCGGAAACAAATATAATAGGAACAATGGTATTGTTAAATGCAGCAAAAAAATATGGTATAAAAAGATATCATCAAGTATCTACTGACGAAGTATATGGCGATTTACCATTAGATAGACCAGATTTACTATTTACCGAAAAAACACCAATTCATACATCAAGCCCATATTCAGCATCTAAGGCAGGGGCAGATTTACAAGTGTTGGCATATGCTAGAACATTTGGACTTCCTGTAACTATCTCAAGATGTTCTAATAACTATGGTGCTTATCAATTCCCAGAAAAGTTAATACCAGTAGTAATTTCTAAAGCACTAAACAATGAGCCAATCCCTGTTTATGGAAAAGGTGAAAATGTTAGAGACTGGATTCATGTACATGATCATAATGTTGGTGTTGATATGATAGTAAGACATGGCCGTAATGGAGAAATCTACAATTTGGGAGGTCATGCTGAAAGAACGAACTTGGAAGTAGTAAAAACAATATTAAAACAATTAGGAAAACCAGAAAGTTTAATCACATTTGTTACTGATAGGCCAGGGCATGATAGAAGATACGCAATAGATTCTACAAAAGTAGAAAAAGAACTTGGTTGGGATAGAACTTATACTTTTGAAGAAGGTATTAAAGAAACAATAGACTGGTATGTAAATAATCAAAAATGGATCGAGGATATAAAAAATGGAAAATACAAAGAAAGTTATAAAAAATAAAATGATTAATGTTACAAAATCCTATTTGCCACCAATTGAAGAATATACAAATAGGATTAGTGAGATATGGGATAGTCATTGGTTAACAAATAACGGAAAATTTGCTAAAGAATTGGAATCTAAATTAAAGGAATATTTACAAGTCCCATATTTTCACTTTGTTTCAAATGGTACAATAGCATTACAATTAGCCATTCACGCATTGGATTTATATGATTGTGATATAATTACATCCCCTTTTTCTTATGTTGCCACAACAAGTTCAATTTTATGGGAAAAATGTAATCCTATATTTGTTGATATTGATCCCAAAACATTTAATATCGATTGTAAAAAAATAGAAGAAAAAATAACCCCTAATACAAAGGCTATAATGGCAGTACATGTATTTGGTAATCCGTGTGATGTAATAGAAATTGAAAAAATTGCTAAGAAACATAATTTAAAAGTAATCTATGATGGAGCTCATTCTTTCGGTGTTAAATATTTAGGAAAATCATTATTATCGTATGGAGATATTTCTACATGCAGTTTTCACGCAACAAAAGTTTTTCATACAGTAGAAGGTGGATGCTGTGTTTGTAAAGACGAAGATATTGATAAAAAACTAAATTTATTAAAAAAATTTGGTTATGAAAATGATGATTATGAACTAGCTGGAATTAACGCTAAAAATAGCGAATTTCATGCCGCAATGGGTCTGGCAGTATTTGATCATTTGGATGAAATGATAGAAAAAAGAAAATTTAACAGTGAAATATACGATTCTTATCTAAAAGACAAAGTTACATTTCAAAAAAAAGTTGATAACATAATATATAATTATATATATTATCCCATTGTTTTAAAAAACGAAAATATTGTATTAAAAGTAATTAATGCATTAAAAGAAAATGATGTTATGGCAAGAAGGTATTTTTATCCATCACTAAATGAGTTGCCATATTTAAAAGATAAAGTTAGTTGCCCTATCGCTGAAGACATTTCTAAACGCATTATTTGCTTACCACTAGATACTTACTTAACAAAAAATGATATTGAAAAAATATGTACTATAGTACTTCAAACAATGGAGAGAGAATTATGAAAAAAAACAAAAAATCATCAATACCTATGGTAAGCGTTTCATTAATCTGTTACAACCAAGAAAAATACATTTCAAAAGCAATAGACAGTGTATTAATGCAAAAAACTAAATTTGATTATGAAATAGTTTTATCAGATGATTGTTCAACAGATAGCACCGCAGAAATATGCAGAAAATATGCAGAAAAATATCCTGATATTATTAGATTAATTAAAAGAGATAAAAATATTGGCGGTGTAAAAAATTATTTAGAAAATTATAAATTATGCAAAGGCAAATATGTATCATATTTAGAAGGTGATGATTTTTTTGTTGACCCCTATAAATTGCAAAAACAAGTAGATTTTTTGGAAAAAAATCCAGATTATGCTATATGCTGTGGACATGTAGAAGTAGTCGATGAATATGGAGAATTTAAAGGACAACTTTTGCCTTCTATGAAAGATACCTATACAGTAAATGAATTGTGCAAAGGCGACTTTATTTCTACTCCAACATGTATGGTAAGAAATCATTTAATTGAGACTATACCAGAATGGTTATTTGAATTCAATGGTTGTGATTGGACATTTGATATTGTTAATGCTGAACACGGGAAAATTAAATTTATGGATGAAATTTTGGCCGCATATCGTATTCATAATCATGGCGAATGGAATAAACTGACAGAAAAAGAAAAAATTAAAACTGTAATATCGATGGTTGAAAGAGTAAATAAATATACTGAATACAAATATGACAAAGAGTTTAAACATTATTTGACGTCTGTATACGAAAATAGACGTGAATTATACAACAAAAACAAAATATTTAGAACGGTTAATTATATAAAACGAAATCCATTATTTTTTATAAATCCTAAATTTTATAAAAAGTTTATAAAAAAAGTATTTCTTAAAATATATAATTCTGTTGAAAATGATATACAAATTTCTAACAGAATAAATAGTATTCAGTATGAATTAGATTGCTTAAAAATAAATTCCATTGCAAACAATTATAATCTTGATTTACTAATTATAGATGATTTCTTTCCAATTGAACTTTCAGGATTTAGATTTGCAGAATTTAATTATTATCTTGATCACTTTAAAAAAAGTAAGGTATTAACTACACTGTCAATAAAACCAATGATAAAAGATAGTCGTTCTAATTATGAAATTATAACCGATTATTACAAAAAAAATATTGATAAAATCTCTTCTATCATTTTATATGATAAAGACATTAAAATAAATGCAAAAGTAGCATATATCGTTTTTTTAAGTAACACTTATAATTTTTTGCCTTTTCTTGAAAAAAATAATATTCCATTCGTGTTTACCCTTTATCCTGGCGGTGGATTTGCTTTAAATAATATAGAATCTGACCACAAACTAGATGAAATATTTTCTTCTAAATTTTTCAAAAAGGTAATTGTTACTCAAAAGGTAACATACGATTATTTATTAAAGAATAATTTTTGCTCTAAAGATAAAATAGAATTCATTAATGGTGGCATTATACTTGACAATAGTAATTCCTTTTCTCTTGGAGAAAAACAATTTTTTGGATATGATAAAGATGTACTTGATATATGTTTTGTTGCACAAAAATATACAAGTGATGGTAGTGATAAAGGATATGATTATTTTATAAAATTTGCCAAAAGATTTGCAAAAATGCATGATAATGTAAGATTTCATGTTGTTGGTGGTATGCAACCAGAAGATATAAATATAGACGAAATAAAAGACAAAATATCTTTTTATGGTGTAAAATCATTTTCTTGGTTTAAAGAATTTTATCGTGATAAAGATATAATCATATCTCCAAATATCCCATTTAAATTAGGCTTAGGCTGTTTTGATGGCTTTCCACTAACCTGTGTATTAGATGCGATGTGCAATGAAGTAGCGGCTTTTTGTTGTGATGAACTAAAATCTAATATATTCTATACAGATAAAAAAGATATGGTATTCATTAAACACGACGTTGATGATATTTTGGACAAAATAGAATTTTACTATAATAATTATGAATTATTACGTAAATTAGCCGAAGAAGGCAAAATTACTACTAAGAAGAGTTATTCTTATGAAACACAACTAAAACCAAGAATTAAAGTAATTGAAGAAAGTATTAAAGGTGGTAACGAATGAAAAAAAGAGTTTTAGTTTTTCCGTGTGGCTCGGAAATTGGACTTGAAGTTTACCGTTCATTAAAATTTTCAAAGGAATTTGAATTGTATGGTGGAAGTTCAGTGAGTGATCATGGAGAATTTGTTTATAATAATTATATTTCTAATATTCCATTTGTAGATGATGACCAATTTATTAACAAAATCAATAAAATTGTAGAAGAATATAAAATTGATTTAATTATACCAGCACACGACTCAGTTGTATTAAAATTATCGCAAAATATTGCCAAAATAAAAGCCATTATTGTTACATCTTCGCCTTTTGCTTGTGATATTTGTAGGTCAAAAGCAAAAACTTACAATTTGCTTGAAGGAATACTAGAACTTCCTAAAATTTACGAAAAAGATAAAGTAGTAAAAGAAGATTTTCCGTTATTCTTAAAACCGGATGTAGGACAAGGTGCAAAAGGAACAAAAAAAATAGAAAATTTTGATGATTTACAGCAGTATGATGGTTCCAAGAATATGTTATTACTTGAATATCTTCCAGGTGATGAATATACTATTGACTGTTTCACTGATTATAAAGGAAATTTGTTATATTGTGGTGGAAGAAAAAGAAATAGAATTTCAAACGGTATAAGTGTAAGTACTATAGAGATTAAAGACGACAACTTTTTGACTTTAGCAAAAAAAATTAACGATAAATTACAAATGAACGGAGCATGGTTTTTTCAATTAAAACGTAGAGAAAATGGTCAATTAGTACTAATGGAAATTGCTACAAGAGTAGCTGGTACCATGGAATATCAGCGCTCCTTTGGAGTAAATCTACCTTTATTAAGCTTATATAATGCATTAGGAATTCCTGTAAGCATTATAAAAAACAATTACACTACCCGAATGGACAGAGCCTTAGAAAATGTATTTAAAATTGATTATCAATATTCTACAGTATATATTGACTTAGATGATACATTAATATTTGAAAATAAAGTTAATTATAACATGATGGCATTTTTATATAAATGCCTAGGCGAAAGAAAAAAAATTGTATTATTAACCAGACATTGTATAAATCCCGAAGATACTTTAAAGAAATACAATATAGATGCAAATATTTTTGAAAAAATCATTCATATTGATAAAAACGATAAAGAAACAAAAAAATCTAAATTTATATTAGAAAAAGATGCAATATTTATTGATGATTCTTATAGTGAAAGACTAGATGTATACGAAAAATGTAATATACCAGTTTTTGATGTAAATATGATAGATGTCCTAATGTGAGGTTATTATGACAAAAGTAAGTATAGTTTGCATAACATACAATCATGAAAAATATATTGAGAATGCTCTCAATAGTTTTTTAAGTCAAAAAACTAATTTTGATTATGAAATTATAGTATGCGATGATCATTCAATAGATAATACAGTAAACATAATTGAAGAAATTAGAAAAAAAAATCAAGAAAAAATTAAATTGATTGAAAATAAAATTAATTTAGGAAGTATGAAAAACTACTTAAAAGCACTTTCATTGGCAACTTCAAAATACATTGCAGTATGTGATGGAGATGATTATTGGATTGATAACTATAAACTACAAAAACAAGTGGATTTTTTAGACAACAACCCAGATTTTAGCATGGTATTTCATAACACTCGTGTCATCAATGAAAGCGGAGAATTCATAAAGATTTATCCAAACTTTAAAAGACGAGAAGTTAATTTTAAAGAACTTGTATCTTATAATTGTATTCCTTCTAATTCAGTAATGTACCGAAATTGTAAACAATTGACATTAAGAAATGATATTGTTCCATTAGATCATTATATTCATTTAAAATATGCTACTATAGGAAAGATATTTTGTATGAAAGATATCATGTCAACATATAGAATGCACCAAAATTCTTTGTGGGAGTTTTCTTCTAATGATGAAAAGTATTACGATTTTTTAGACAAAAATGGTATTTATTACTTAAATTATATGAATATATTAAATGAAGATTATGGATTAAACAATAAAGCAAAAATGATAAAAATAATGAAAGATTTATTATTTATTAAACTCAAAAAAAATGATTATTCGTCTATTGAATTGATCAGTGAAAAATATCCAACTTTGTACAGTTATACGTTAGAAAATACGTTTTTCCAATTGCACGGAAAAAATAAATTTAAGAAGTTTATATATTATCTAATTTTTGAACCCAAAAAAATACTAAATAAATTTCTTAAGAAGCAAAATTAAAAACTTTTGTAACTACCTGTAATGTCAAACATAAAGAAAGTTGTAGACAAATATATAAACAAAAACCAATTATACTAAATTGTTTTTGTTTTTTTAAAATAGACTTTTTACTCGAAAAATGTTACAATATTACTGAGATGAAAGTTTAAAATATGCTGGAAAAATCGTTTTATAATGAATACAACGATGATAAAGAATTTTTGCACATAGGTGCTAACATAGAACATAAACAAAAGAAAAACTGGTGATTATATGAAAAAAATAACATTCTTAGTATTACATTTAGGTTATGGAGGAATAGAAAATGCTATAGCAACACTAGCAAATCTATTATCTAAAGATTATGATGTTGAAATAATATCAACTTATAAATTATATAGTGAGCCTGTATTTAAAATAAATGATAAAGTAAAAATAACTTATTTAATGGAACAAATAAAACCAAATAAAAAAGAATTAGATTATTACAGAAAGAACAAGAATTATTT
>ULXW01063411.1_pt1 | contig 11368 bp, 10 predicted proteins | sample 1961661 | NCBI WGS metagenome assembly ULXW01 (sample SAMEA4835849, study PRJEB28245) | human gut metagenome | biome: gut microbiome; material: fecal sample | place: Denmark | collected 2008 | reverse complement strand
CCGGCCCGCCAGCCCCACCCATTATTGTCATTGATGTACATATAAAGGATTTCATCATGGATATGAAAGATATACTGCAGAAGGTAGCCTCCGGCGCCCTGCGCCCGGAAGAAGCGGAGGCGCTTCTCCGGAAAAATCCGGCAGACCGGCCCTATGAAGAAATGGGATTTGCCAAGCTGGATACGGACAGAAAGGCCCGATCCGGCTTTGCGGAAGTGGTATACTGCCAGGGTAAGTCTGACGCCTTTATCGGGCAGATTTTTAAGAAACTTTACGAAACGGAAGGAGAAGTCTTCGGCACTCGGGCTTCACCTCACCAGTATGAGTTGGTGAAGAAAGTGCTGCCTTCCATTTCCTATGATCCTATTTCCCACATTCTGAAGCAGGAAAAGGAGAAGGACCATATCGGATGCATTGCTGTATGCACCGGCGGCACTGCCGATATATCGGTGGCGGAAGAAGCGGCCCAGACGGCAGAATACTTCGGCAGCCATGTAGAACGGATTTATGACGTAGGGGTCAGCGGCATCCACCGGCTCCTGTCCCAGGAGGAACGGGTGCGCAAGGCCAGCTGCGTCATTGCAGTGGCCGGTATGGAAGGAGCCCTGGCCTCGGTCATCGGGGGGCTGGTGCGAAATCCGGTGATTGCAGTGCCCACGTCAGTGGGGTATGGCGCCAGTTTCCACGGCCTCTCTGCCCTCCTCACCATGATTAATTCCTGTGCCAACGGCATAGTGACCGTCAATATAGACAATGGATTCGGTGCCGGTTATGTGGCCACACAGATCAACAGACTGGCAGAAAGGGGAAAAGTGTAAATGGGAAAATCATTATATCTGGAAGCAGCCTCCGGCATTGCGGGGGATATGTTTGTGGCAGCCCTGCTGGACCTGGGAGCGGACCGGAAAGCGCTGGACAAGGCGCTTTCTTCCATTCCAGCCAAAGGGTTTACTGTGGAAATCGGAAGGGTGCAGAAAGCAGGCATTGATTGCTGCGATTTCAATGTGATTCTGGACAAAGACCATGAAAACCATGACCACGACATGGCCTATCTCTACGGTCCCCTGCCGGAAGCAAGGGAAGCGGTTCATGAAGAACACCATCACCATCATGAGGAAGAAGGCCATCATCATGAGGAGGAAGAACATCACTGCCACTGCCATGAAGAAGGCCATCATCACGAAGAGGAAGAGCACCACTGCCACTGCCATGAAGAAGGTCACCATCATGAGGAGGAAGAACACCACTGCCACTGCCATGAAGATGGACACCATCACGAGGAAGAAGAGCACCACTGTCACTGTCATGAAGACCATCACCATCATGACCATGGAGAGGGGCACCATCATCACGAGCACCGCCATCTGAAAGATGTGGAAGCGGTGATTGACGGCACGGACATGACCGAATCTGCCAGGGCTCTGGCAAAGAAGATTTTCCGCATTGTGGCAGAGGCGGAATCCAAAGCCCACAACCTTCCCATCGAGGAAGTTCATTTCCATGAAGTGGGAGCCATCGACTCCATTGTGGATATCATTTCCGCTGCCGTGTGCTTTGACAGCCTCCATATCAAAAATGTGATTGTACCGAAACTTTCAGAAGGCAGAGGCACTGTCCGCTGCCAGCACGGCGTACTTCCGGTGCCTGTGCCGGCTACGCTGAACATTGTCACCGCCTATCACATGCCTCTGGAAATCATGGACGCCAAAGGGGAATACGTGACCCCCACCGGCGCTGCCATCGCGGCGGCCCTGGCCACCTCCCATGAACTGCCTGCCTCCTTTACCGTTCTGAAAACAGGCCTGGGCGCAGGAAAAAGGGACTATCGGGAACGGACCAATATCCTCCGGGCCATTCTCATTGATGAAGCAGAAGGACCCTGGGAAAAAGACCAGGTAGTCAAGCTGGAAAGCGATATTGACGACGCTTCCGGCGAAGTGCTGGGCTATACCATGAAAAAACTGATGGATGCCGGCGCCCTGGACGTTCATTTCACCCCTATTTACATGAAAAAGAACAGACCGGCCTATGAACTCACGGTGATCTGCAAGGAAGACAGGAAAGAAGCCATGGAAAACATCCTCTTTTCCGAAACCACCACCATCGGTATCCGCGAACTGGCGCCTCTCATGCGCTCCATCCTTCATCGGGAAGAAAAGGAAGTAGACACCGCCTACGGCCGGGTCCAGGTGAAGGAAGTCACTCTGGGCAGCGAAAAACGGCGCTATCCGGAATATGAATCGGTGAAGAAGCGGGCAGAAGAAAAACAGGTGCCCTTCCAGACCGTTTTTAATGCAGCGAAAAACAGCATATAAAAGACCCTGTATAAAAAAGCCGTGAAAAGGATTGCTATTTTCACGGCTTTTTACATGCATTTCTCCCTTTATTCCAGAAAAAAGACTACAATAGGAAAAGAAAGGATTTCACAAAGAAGAAGGGATATTATGTTTGGACTTACAGCATATGCAGAAATCATTACAGGGCAGTTTCTCCTGAGCCTTGGCGCCCTGTTTTATACAGGCTGGTGGCTGACGGCCTTCCGGCCCGATGCCAGAAGCGGAGGGGCCCTCTCGGCCCTGCTTTTCCTGCTCCTTGCAGTCTTTGGCCTTTCCGGCACCGCCCTGACGGTCCATGGCATTCACGGCCTTCCCCTGCCGCCCTCCTGGCCCGGAGGGACCATGCTCCTGGCTTTGGCCCTTCTGGTGTATTTCATCCTTCTTGCCGGTTCTGTCAAACTTTTCGGCCGGAAACCGACCACAGAACTCATCCTTCTGGTGCTCTGGGCCCTCATGGAAATCATGGTACTGGGAGTGCTCCATGAAGCAGGCGGCCTTGCCGGCACTGCCTATGGTCTCACCTGGGCCGCCGTGGCTGCTGCTTCTCTCATCGCCTTTACAGCCTACATGATGTACTATCGCATGGATGATGACACCGCCTACATTACCGGAGCCGTTCCTCTGCTGGTAGATGGGGCAGTGACCCTGATGATCGCCCTGCTGGGACGGTAGCGGGATCCGCACTCATTCATGCAGCTGCTCCACTGTCTGAGGACCCGCTGTTTTCCTGTATTTCACCTTCCGGGCCTCCACCCGAAAAGCCTGATGATGTAAATGATGGTCTTCAGGGACCCGCTTACATCATCAGGCTGTTTTTTACCTGCCAGCAGGTTTTAAAAGTCCTGATGCACCGGAAGGTCTTTTCATGATTCACTGATATGGCCGCCAGTCATGGTGAGGCTGTCGATGATTCCCCGTACATCCCGGAAGGTGCAGTCGGTCAGCTCCAGCCGGGAGCGGATCAGAGCAAAGAGGGGAAGAGCCGTTTCCATATCTTTGAAGGTGGTCCGCAGGAATTTCAGGTTCTGGCAGTCTGTGGCGGACACCAAACCGTAGCTGCATTCCCGGATTACACTGTCCCTGAGGAGAATGCTGCTGCAGAACCGGGCTTCATACCCATAGGTTCCGCATCCGTACAGGTCCATATGATCCATGGTCATATGAGTGACGCTATCCAGTTTCAGCACGGCGCCGTCACAGAATCCTTTTTTGAGTTTATGGCCCATCCGGAGGTGGGACAGTTTCAGGTTTCGGCAGTTGACGAATTTCAGTACCGGCGTATAGGGGAATTCTGTAACAATTTCTGCTGTAATGGTCTCCGTATCCAATCCCCGGATGGTGAGATCCTGGAACCCGGCAATGTCCAGTGTGCAACCATCGCCCAGATACAGACCGGCAGGGGCCGAATCATAGTAGTCGGAGTAGTGAAGCAGCCGCTCTGAAAATTCTTTCTCCTGCCAGTTTGACAGATTGTATTCGCCCGGTGCCAGAACGATTTCCGTATTGTCCGCCAGTGATTCCATCATTTCGTCTACATTGTGGACCAGCACTGTTTTCTGGGCCCCCAGGGCCGCCGGAGTCATCGTCAGGACCAGCAGGATCCCTAAAAAGATACCTCTGATAAGCCTCATCCATTTGATTTTGCCAGGCTCTTTCATTACCAGACACCTCCTGTTTCTGGGAATCTCTTTACTGATTATGCCGCCGCAGCCCGACGTATGCACCGGTACAATCCTGCTGAGAATGCGGATTTCCCATGGGCTGCGGTTCCAGCATTTCTCGATCGTGACAGCATCCCCTCCCTGCGTTTGCACCGCTTCTGCCGAAAGTCCCACCCCCTGCTGACAGGATGGCGGTACAGAGAAGCAGGGGCAGGCCCTTCTTTGTCAAGGCGGAATGATTCTGTCTCATAGAAAACGCATCTTTCCTGTTTTCTGGGTATTCCGCAAGGATTCCGGCCTTACTTTTATTCTACTAAAAATGGACAGGAAAAAAACCTGTACGAAAGTACAGGTTTGTAGCATGAAAGATGAGCAGGATATAATCAGACAGTCAGAGGAGATGACAGACACCAGGTAGCCTTCCTTCGGCGTCGTCATTCTGGGCGATAGCGTAGAATCCCGGCTCGTGGAGAAAAGGAACCGGCGCCGCTAACGACCGGTCATCAGGAAACACTGTTTTCCATGAGAACTTTTTTATTTTAAAGAGATTATATAGACAGAGAGAACTGAGGGGCCCGGAAGAGGCGCCGGCCTCCCTGCCTGTTACGTGCACACACCTTATCAAGGGACAGGCGGGAGACAGGAAGAACTTCCTCATATGAATCAGAACTCTCCGACGCGTCAAAACTTCACAAAGAACTCCTGAAGATGACCTGCCAGACATCCTGGTGGCAACTATGGCTATACCAGTTCTTCCTTGACGACACAGATATTCCGCTTAGGCGGCTACTCCTGGCCGATTCATCGAAGCTGAACGCCTGAGCCCTACCGCGCATCAGCATGGGACGAATCAGGAGTTTTTTGCATGGCATGAAAAAGAGGCTGTGAGAAAGGATACCCATTTCTCATGGCCTCTTTTTATGCACCCATTTTCAGGAAAGCTTCTCCAGCACCGCCCGGCAGCCTTTGGCAATATCCTCATAGGTTTTCTCAAAATTTCCTGTATACCAGGGGTCCGCCACGTCCCTTGCTTCTCCCGCCCAGTCAAGAAGGCGGGAGATTCTTTTCTCCGGATCCCCCTGGGTGAGACGGGACAGGTCATCCAGGTTCTCCTCGTCCATGGCGATCACATAGTCCGCCTCTTCATAATCCTTCCTGGTCATGAGAGCCGCCTTTCTTTTCGTAAAGGGAATGTGGTGGGCGGCAAGAGTCCTTTGGGCAGGCGGATAGATATCATGGCCCACTTCCTCGGTGGTGGCGGCCATGGAAGAAATTTCAAATTTCCCATCCAGCCCCCTTTGGCGCACCATGTCCTTCATTATCATTTCCGCCATGGGAGAACGGCAGATATTGCCGTGGCAGATGAAAAGGATTTTTATCATGGACACGAAACTCCCTTCTATGCTGAAATATGCCGATTTATTGCGGATTTGCAAGCTTCACATGTCCACATCAATCAGTACAAAATTTTGCAAAAAACGGCATAATTTACCCAATTGTAGTAGTAAAAATGGTAGTAAAGTAGGTTTTCCCTATTGCCGAAATTTTTTTGGGGTGAATTTTTTTCCGCTATTATAGCAGAAAAGCCACCCACTCAACCAGACCTCTCTGGAGAAAACCCGACGCTCATAATAAACGTCTTACTTCCATCGTCAAATTCATACCCCTCTTCTTAGCATACAGCTTTGCTGATAGATCGGCCATCTATCTTTGTCCATTCTCTCCGGCCATTGGCTGAACGTCCTAGAACAACCATAGCTGCTGATGATGGGCTATCGAAAAGATAGTCTTTTTGGAAGATATTTTCTTTGATTACCCCTTCTTTAGTAAGATTTGCTCTTAACTCTACATAAGTCTTCTGAAGTCCCGCCGTATTGCTTTCAGCAATTCGGCTTCCCTTCTTGACGAGAAATTTCCCATCATTCTGAGGAATACCCACTGCGTTTCCTCCGCGGCCGGCAATCATGAAATCTGGACTTTCTGCCCCATGAAGATCTTCCCAAAGATTCCATTTCTCCACAAGTTTATTCAATAAGTCCTCTTGCCGCTTTTCTACAATTTCAGGGGTCCATTTCTGATAGGAAAGTACCTGGGTTGTCAATTTATAAGAGCTTGTCCCCTTCTTAGACTGAAAATATTTTTCTTTTTTTGTTTGAAAATCGTAATTTTGTGCAGCCGAATTCCGTTGCCGAGTCAAAGGTACCAGATTTGCCAATCGGTTCAACCACTTCACCTGCTGTTCTTTTGACCAACTCTTAGCCCATTCACTATCAGGATTCGGGTTTTGAGGCAGGACATGTTCAATGGTAAATAATTTTTCATTATAGGAAGCGCCACCATCACTGTAAAAAGAATCCAACCGCTGGATAATATAATTTCTCCGTTGCGAAGGCATCGAATAGATTTCTCCCTGCAGTGTATCTCTGAACTGTTTTTTCTCCCATTCGGTTAACTCTACATTTTTCAAAGGATTGTTTAAATTAGTCTGAGGTCGACTTTCCATTTCCACCAGAATCCATTTGTATCTGTCCGTACGCCGATTCACATCTCGAGCTGTTACCAGCAGATAGGAAGCCAGCCGTTCTAATTTCTGCATAAACCAAAGCACATAAGCAGAATCATTACCGTATTCTGCCAAGAATTTAATGGCTGGAGGCATCCAATCATAATTATTGGTTTTATTCAACCAAATCAAAAGATCGTTAATTTCTTCAGCATGCTTGGTGGATTGATAAGCACAGTTTTTTAACTGTATATAGGCATTTGCGTAAGGTTCCAGGTAATTGTCAATCAAACTTTGAGGTGTGGTATGGCACAATACAGATTCCCGAAATTCTTCCAACAGATTTTTCTTTGGCCGTTCTTTGGCAAATATCGTTCTTGTATGGGTAAACACTTCGTTAAAACCATCCCGTGTGGTTTCTATTTCGAGTTTTTCCCATTTATCTGTATATTCTTTTTGAAGATCAGGGGCTATCTTTCCAATGGTCTCAGATTTAATGATATCCGTAGGAAGCAGATCCAGCCCCCGGCTATTCATTACAGAAAAAATTCGAAAAGCTGATTCCTGGTTTTCCGTAGAAACTGCAATCAGAAAACAACGGGTTAAAAGAAATCGGCTAAATTTCAGCAGCTCTTCGTCTGTAGAAAATGATTCTTTAAACCGTTCCCTCAGTACTCTGCAATTTTCCTGAATGTGCTTCTGAGCCTCGTCCTCTAATGTAGCAGCATCTTTCTTCATCAGTCGTTCAAGGTTAACGTTCTGGATATATTCCTCAAAAAAAAGGCTGATCCTTATCTCGTAGAAAAAGGCGCGGTTGGGTTTTTATTTCTTCCACTATACTCCCTTGTTCTTGTAATAGCCTCTTGCAATCTATCTGGGCAGCCTCATTTCCAAAGAAACTAAAGCGATCAGCTATCACAGAAAAAAGAATAGATAACGTAGTCAAGCGCTGCTGCCCATCAATCACATCGGCATGAGGCTTGCTTTCATCTTTAATCAATACAATGCTTCCCAAAAAATAACTGTCTTGTTCTTCTTTTTGATAAAAGTCATATAAATCATCAAACAAGTCCATGGCTTCTGTTTGCGTCCATGCATAGGGTCTTTGATATGAGGGAATATGATACTCAAAATCTTTTCCAAAAATCTTTGCAAGCGGATATTCTTTACCCGAAATAGCATTTCCCATAACAAAACAACTCCTTACTCAGCTATTCAAATTTAAATACTTTTGTCAAGGTCGGGTTAAAAGTGACCTAATAAAATGGCAAATTCGATGTTTCTCCAGCCTTAGGGCCGGAAGTCCTTAAGGTCGGAATTTCTAAAGTCGGGCTGGGGGATAAATATCATGGCCCACTTCCTCGGTGGTGGCGGCCATGGAAGAAATTTCATATTTCCCATCCAGCCCCCTTTGCCGCACCATGTCCTTCATCATCATTTCTGCCATGGGAGAACGGCAGATATTGCCGTGGCAGATGAAAAGGATATGGAGTTTATCTTTTGTGGAATGATGTATCTGCATTGACGCGCTGCATCTCCTTTCGGTGAGTGAGGAAGCGTTTCAGTAAAAATAGAAGGAAATAGGGGAAAGTATAAAATAAGCCATTATATCCTATATTTAAATTTCCTGCCTTTATTCCTTTCATAACCAGATAGTTACTGACGACTGGCCAGCCTTTTGCCAAGCTCAAAGGCCGCCTGCAGGTCTTTCGGGAATTGCTCGGCGTGATGGGCTTTCTTTTTTGCTTCATCCCATGATGCCATGCGGTAACGGCTGTAATCCGGCACCTGCAGGGTATCGAAGGAAGTCAGGATTTCCGTTTTTCCGTTCAGGTAATGAAAGGGCTGGAAGTATTCTTCCATGTGCGATTTATAGTGCTTATCGTAGTAGTTCTGGTCTGCATTCATGGTAAGGATCACGGCAACATCGATTTTTCCCGGAAAGGTGCTCTGATAATCATCGTAGGACAGGGCAGGGAAGGTCGATCGGACCATAAAGGAACGGACCACGCCCGTTGGTTCCCCAAAGAAAATGGGTGAACCGATGATGATGGCATCTGCCTCATAGACTTTCTGCAGCGTTTCCGTCAAGCCATCTTTCCAGTAGCACTTCCAGGGGATGGCCATCTTTTTATTCTTACAGGCCAGACAGCTGCGGCAGTCGGTAAAGTTCAGTTTATATAAATCCACAGTCTCGGTGCTGGCTCCGGCAGAAACAGCCCCCTCCCCGGCAGCTGCCAGGAGTTTGGCGGTGTTGTTGTGCATCCGGGGGCCGCCATTGAGTATGAGTATTTTTTTCATAGAAATCTCTCCTTTCCAATGATTTGTTTATTCCTTTTTACTCATGCAGATTTTACTAAAACTCTTTTGAATCAAATGATAGGGTGCCCGGTCTTGCAGGTTTCATAATCGGACCTGCTGCTCCGGCAGGTCTGCGGCGCATAGGAAGCAAATAGCATTATCAAATAGCATTATAACATTAAATGAATGGGATTTCGCCGGCCGGCTCCCATTTTTCCCTTAAGCTGTTTTGGCTCTTTTCTGCATTTTTCCGTGATATACTGGAATCAGCGAAACCTCATCATACTTTTTATGCAGGTAGAAGAAAGGAAGGAAATCATGAAGACAGCCATTTACCATTCCCCTTTTGGAAATATGGAGCTTTCCTATGAGGAAGACGGGGTGATTTCTCTTCGGATGGCGGAGGAGGGGACGAAGGGGGAGGCGCCCTTCGGGCTGGCGCTGACGGTGTTTCGGGAGCTGGATGAGTATTTCCAGGGGCGAAGGAAGACTTTTGACTTTCCCTGCCGTACCCATGGCACCGCTTTTCAGGAGAAGGTGTGGGCGGCGCTCCGGGAGATTCCCTATGGGGAAACGAGGAGTTACAGGGACATCGCTGAGGCCATCGGTCATCCGAAGGCTTACCGCGCCGTGGGCATGGCCAACAATGCCAATCCCCTTTTCATTATCATCCCCTGTCACCGTGTCATCGGCGCCGACGGGTCCCTCACCGGCTACGGCGGCGGTCTTCCCATGAAGAAGGCACTCCTGATGCTGGAGAAAAAGCATGGCATTTCATAAGTCAAAAAAGGGCTGTGAAGAAATGCATAAATGACATGGATACCATTCTTCTCTCCTGTCATTTCAATGGTGGGAGGGGGAGTGGAGAAATTTCAGGCCCCATAGTACATGCAGCATAGTGGCAGGAGATCTCCGGGCTCAGAGTCTCACTGGCGCTCAAAACCCTTTGCTCTATGACTGACAGGCAGCTCCGCTCGAGATGACGATGAGGCGAGGGGCTTACTGTCATTGACCCCATAAAGACATACCAAAAGGGCTGTGAAGAAATGATTTCCATTTTTTCACAGCCCTTTTTAATTTACAGTTCGCTGAAGAGGGGCACGAAATCCATGAAGGCGGTGCATAGGAGGGTGATAAGGATCACCGTAAGAAGGGATAGCACTGTACCGTATCGGATCTGGGCGGAGGCGGAGAGGCCGTAGCCTATGGGGATGGCCCTGGTGGAAATGGGGAGGATGTAGGCACAGTTGGCGGCGGCGATGGTGCCCAGGATGTAGGGGATGGGATTCAGGGAGAGGGAGGAGGTTATGCCGATGACCACGGGAATGGAAATGGAGGCGGAGGCGGTGTTGCTGGAGATTTCCGACATGAAGCAGGCGAAGAGGCAGGCCATGGCCATTACCGGAAGGCCCGGGGAGAGGTGAAGGGCGGCGATGAGGAGGGAGAGCTCCTTGATGGCGCCGGTTTCAATGACCAGTTTCCCCAGAGCCAGACCGCTGGCAAAAAGGGCGATCATGCCCCACATGGCATGGCTTTCAGCGTATTTCCAGGTGAGCATGGGATTTCCTTTTTCATCTTTCAGGAAGAACATGAGCATGCCCAGGAAGAGAAATACGTAGGCCGGCTTCATGGCAGGGAGGTATGGCGCAAAGAGGGGACGGAGGAAGGAGAGCAGGGTGGCGGCGGTGAAGAGAATGAGGCCTATGCGCTCGCCCCGTTTCATGGGACCGAAGGATTTGTACATGGAGCGGAAATAGCCCTTCGTGCCGGGCAGGGATTTGACCGGGCAGGGCAGGAAAAGAAGGAAAAGGAGGTTCATGAGGAAAATGAGGATGAGCACAGGCAGGAAACGGATGACCCAGTCGAAATACATGAATTCATGGCCTGTCAGTTTTTCCAGATAGGAAACGGCCACCAGGTTGGCGGAGGAGCCGATGGGGGAGCCGAAGCCACCGATGCCGCTGCCCCAGCCGATGGCAAGGAGGATGGGAATGGCGGTTTGACTGGTGCTGATATCCTTTTCTCCGGTGAAATGAAGCATGGCCACCGCAATGGGACAGAAAATGGCGGCTACCACCACGTTGGGAAGGAAAACGGAGAGAACCGTGGAAGCCAGGAACCATACAAAGATCTGGCTCTTCATGGAGGTGCCTATGGAGCAGAGGGCTCTTACGGAAATTCGTTTGTCCAGTCCCGTGGTGGTCCAGGTCAGGCAGATGAGGTCGCTGCCCAGAAGGAGCACTGCAATCTCCGAGAAGTACTGGCTGATCACGTGATTCATGGGAATAAGATTGAAAAGAGAATTCACGATAATAGGGATAAAGGCGGTGACGTAAATGGAAACGGGCCGGAATATCCACCACAGCGCCATCCAGAGGGCGCAGGAAAGAGCCAGGGCAGAAGACTGCTGGAAGGTGCCGGTAAGAAGAAAGGCAGCAGCGCCAAAGGCGATGGGGCCGCTTAATAGTGCAAGATTCTGTTTCATGGAAACACCTCTTTTATGGACATTAACACGCCCCTTTGGGACGTGAGGGTTCAGGCGCCTTTCGGCGCGGTCGGGATCGGGA
>ULXW01039555.1_pt1 | contig 11417 bp, 9 predicted proteins | sample 1961661 | NCBI WGS metagenome assembly ULXW01 (sample SAMEA4835849, study PRJEB28245) | human gut metagenome | biome: gut microbiome; material: fecal sample | place: Denmark | collected 2008 | reverse complement strand
TCTAGTCTATATACAAGTGTATTTCTGTGGATATACAGCTGTCTTGAAGTCTCTGACACGTTCAGACTGTTCTCAAAGAACTTGTTGATAGTTGTAAGTGTCTCCTCATCAAACTCGTCAGGGCTCTTGCCGTCAAATATCTCTCTGATGAACATCTTGCAGAGTGGAAGCGGAAGCTGGTATATAAGTCTTCCTATTCCGAGATTGCCGTATGCGATGATATCTGTGTTCTCGTAGAATATCTTTCCTACATCAAGTGCCATCTTGGCTTCCTTGTAAGAACGTGATACTTCCTTGATCTCATTAACTATAGTACCGTATGATACATGAACAGATGACATGGCCTCTGTGTTCAGCATATCTACGATAACCTGAGCAATCTTATTCATATCCTCATAAGTCTCATTGGACTTCACTTCCTTGACAAGGATTATATTCTTCTCGTCAACTGCTGTGATGAAATCCTTTGTCTTTGCTGAAAAAATATTACGAACTGTCTCAAGTGCATTCGTATCCTTCTCATTCTTTGTCTCGATGATAAATACGATTCTTCTCACATCTGTGTCAATGTGAAGTTTCTTAGCTCTGTTGTAGATATCAACCAGAAGGAGATTGTCAAGAAGAAGATTCTTGATAAAGTTATCCTTGTCAAATCTCTCCTTGTAGGCAACAAGAAGATTCTGAATCTGGAATGCTGCGATCTTGCCTACCATGTATGTGTCATCAGTCTCGCCCTTTGCCATAAGAATGTGTTCCAACTGATTGTCGTCAAACACCTTGAAGAACTGGTATCCTCTTACCACCTGGCTCTCTGCAGGCGAATCCACAAATGCACGAACTGAATCCTCGCAGTCATCTATATCCTTAAGAGTTGACGCAAGCACCTTGCCCTCTGTGTCAAGTACGCACAGATCAGTTCTTGTTATGCTCTTTAATCCATCTATTGTATCTTGAAGAATCTGGTTTGATATCATTACTCTTTTCACTCCTTATACTCTTTATTGGTTTGTTCCCGTAATCCATTGCTTTTATTTTAAAGCAAAATTGTTGAAAAAAAAAGAGAAAATGCAGATTTTTTATATATAATTTCTGCATTTTCTCTAATATTTAAGAATTAAACCACTTATTCAAGATTATCTGGATATCTACTTTTATAAATATTCAGAATATCCGAAGTGTAATGTACATTCTACTTGTTATAGACTAATTAACAAGAATCTCCTCTGTCTCCTTATCGAAGATATGAATCTTGCTTAAGTCAAATGCGAACTGAACTGTATCACCAGGTCTAGCTGTTGTACGAGCATTTACTCTTGCTGTGATATCGAACTGGTCGATTGTGAAGTATAAGTAAACCTCAGCACCAAGCATCTCATAGATGTTGATTCTAGCATCGATTACGCTCTCTGGTGATGACTCGATGAAGAGCTGCTCATCATGAATATCCTCTGGACGGATACCAAGAACAACTTCCTTATCAATTGCATCAAGTGCGATGAGTCTCTCAGCCTTGCTGTCTGGAACCTTGATTGAGTGTGAACCAAACATAAGGAGGACGTCAGCGCCTGACTTAACAACCTTACAATCGATGAAGTTCATAGGTGGCATACCCATGAATCCTGCAACGAAGAGATTACATGGCTTGTCGTAGAGGTTCTGAGGAGTATCTACCTGCTGGATGATACCATCCTTCATAACTACGATTCTTGTACCAAGTGTCATAGCCTCTGTCTGGTCATGTGTAACGTAGATGATAGTTGTCTGAAGTCTCTGATGAAGCTTTGAAATCTCAACACGCATCTGAACACGAAGCTTTGCATCAAGGTTTGAAAGAGGCTCGTCCATAAGGAATACCTTTGGCTCACGGACAATTGCACGTCCCATAGCAACTCGCTGTCTCTGTCCACCTGATAAAGCCTTTGGCTTTCTGTCAAGAAGATGCTCGATATCAAGAATCTTAGCTGCCTCATGTACAGCCTTGTCGATCTTCTCCTTTGGAACCTTTCTTAACTTAAGTCCAAATGCCATGTTATCATATACTGACATATGTGGGTACAGAGCGTAGTTCTGGAATACCATCGCAATATCTCTGTCCTTTGGCTCTACATCGTTTACGAGCTTGTCGCCGATCCATAACTCACCTGAGCTGATATCCTCAAGTCCTGCTATCATTCTAAGAGTTGTTGACTTTCCACATCCTGATGGTCCAACAAAGATGATGAACTCCTTGTCTTCGATCTCAAGGTTGAAGTCCTTAACTGCGTTGAATCCGTTAGGATATACCTTGTAAATGTTCTTAAGTGATAAACTTGCCATTTGAAATTACCTCCGTAGTGTATATAATCTTGTTTTTGTTCACCCTAAAAACTATTGTTATTCTACATCATCCACATTTTTCATTCTATGTGATTATTGCTCAAAAAAATTTTTGAACTTTTGTCTAAAATGTATACGTTCGCATTTTTTACAACATTTTGACGATTTTCTAGGCTTTTTAATAGGCTTTGCACTTTGTTTTTTGTGAAACCTTCACCAATAGCTCACAATTTTCACCGTTTTTTAGTAAGGTTTTCAGTATATTTTATAACTTTTGCCTATTCAATTTAACCATATATATACTTGACAAAAATTGTTTCTCTTTTACCACTGCTTCAAATTTTTGTTATTTTGTCTTAATTACGACTTTTTTATCCTGCGTTGATTTCAATTTGATTTTTACCATTTCAAAATATGCAGTATTTTTACTACAGTCAAAAAAATCCTTCGTACCGATGAACTACCATCAGTACAAAGGACTTCATAATATTCTAGTTATTTGCTGCGTTGTCAACACCGATGACAACAACAATATCCGCATCACTTATATCTACATCTGCCATAGAATCGTCTATGTCAGTTCTGGCACTTGTGGAAGCAGATCCGAGAATCGCTGTAAGTGAACTTACATCGTATGAATCAGATGTATATACCGTCGTGGAAGACTGTGTATCTCCCTGATATGTTCCTATATCCACCGATGTGTAACCATCAGCTGTAAGTGTTGTCTGCCATGTAGCTGCAACTCCTGATACTCCTGATGCGTTGAGTACTACCATTTTTGCGTTCTTTGCGCTTGATGAGCTTGTATCCTCTGAAGGATCCTGCGAATCCTCGCCGTCTGACGAAGCATCTGTTGTTTCGGCAGCATCTCCGTCTCCTCCAAATGTAGGATCCGATGGATCATTCTCCTCTGTAACTATACTTGACACCTCTTTCTTGCTTGTAGTGTCGTTCTTCTTACTCTTGCTCATCGTCTTTGCGAGGAGCACCAGCATTACCACTATCGCAACCGCTAGTATTATAACCGCAGCTCTGAGCATGGTATCTAAAAACAATTTCATAACTTTCTTACCCATTATACAGCCTCCATATTCTTTATGCATTTCAATATTTGATCAGTATCTTTAAATCCAATTTAAGTCTCATCAGTTTATCAACAAAAACAACTAGAGTATACCAAAGTGCTTTTTTATTTTCAACATGTAATTCACATGATATAATAATTTTCACGAGGAGGACCCACTCTGTGGGAGAGTCCTTGTGAAGCACGCAGGCACCTCGCGCAGCGACTTTTCATGTGCCTGCTCCACTTTTCACGAGGAGGACCCGCTTACGGGAGAGTCCTTGTGAAGCACACAGGCACCTCGCGTAGCGACTTTTCATGTGCCTGTTCCACATTTATGGCAAGGAGGTGTCATTTTTTGGATACTGCAATAATAATCGGAGCTTCTACCGGTATCGGAAGGGTCACTGCTTTAAAGCTTGCTGACTCATATAACAATATCGCGATCACTTCTTTCAGACACAGAGACGAGCTCATGTCTCTCAAAAAAGAACTTGATGCAAAGGGATGTCACTGTCTGGCAATGAGCGGGGATGCCGGGGATATGGATTTCATGGAGAAATTTATACGAACCATCACAGACACATTCGGTGATGATATAGATCTGCTGGTGAACAACGCCGGAATATCCTACGTAGGGCTTCTCACCGACATGACCATCAAAGATTTTGACAGGACCATGAAATCCAACATATACTCAGTGTTTAACAGCTGCAACAGAGTTGTCCCTTATATGGTACGCGCTCACAAAGGCCATATCATAAATGTCTCATCTGTGTGGGGATGCTGCGGAGCTTCCTGTGAGGTTGCATACTCAGCCTCCAAAGGCGCTGTAAACTCATTTTCAAAAGCTCTCGGCAAAGAGCTCGCCCCAAGCGGCATAGCGGTCAATGCAATAGCCTTTGGCGCAGTGGATACGACCATGAACGGTCATCTCTCGCCTGATGAACGTCAGATGCTGGAGGATGAGATCCCCGCAGGGCGCATGGCAACGCCACAGGAAGCCGCTGAGTTCATATGCCGCATAGCCGGCTGTGGAAACTATCTGAACGGCCAGGTCATCACCTTTGACGGTGCATGGCAGTAGCCACATATTTTATTGAACATTTTCAACAAAACATTGTGTAACTTACCAAATCCCTATTGCCTATTTGTACATATTGCTTTAAAATAAATTATATATGTTATAGAAACAGGGGTTATAAAATGGGATTTGGATTTGGGAAAAAGAAAAAAAGCAAACCTGCTGAGGATACCACATTGACCGATATGCAGACCACTCTTGATGAAAACGGTAATGTCGAGATTGTTTCCAAAAATTTCAAAATGAAACCGACTCAGAAGACTTCAGAGGGCACCACCGAAACAGGTGACACATGGATATGCTGGGGATGCGGACAGCCCACAAGTCAGGATGTGTGTCCAGTTTGCGGTAAGAAACGAATCAAATAGCACACACAAGCAAAAGGAGATTGTATTTTCACAATCTCCTTTTTGTTGTCTTGTCTAAACTATTAAAATGTTATTCCTGCCGCATTTATGAGAAGTCCCCACATAAGTCCCGCTGCATAGAGCACCGCTGCTATTCTAATATTCTCAGCTGGTCTGTGTCTGTTCATTCTGAACAAAACAACAAGTCCCACCCCGGCACTCACGAGAAGTCCGGACATCATGGCTCCGGCACTGAGTATCCCCTGAAGATAAAGCTCTGTTATGATCACTGAAGCCGCACAGTTAGGTATGAGTCCCACCAGAGCAGCCGAAGCCTCACCAAGAACTGGCACATCATTGAATATCCTTGCTATGGTATCCTCCCCAACCAACTCTATAACTATATTTATTATCAGGGTAAAAATGAATATGAATATCGCAATCTTTGCAGTGTGTACCAATGCCGATCTCAGCACGCCGCCCTCGCAGTCACAGTGTTCCTGTTCACACACCTCATGTATATTTTTCTCTCCATAATGTCCGTGATCGTGGCTGTGCTCATGAACGTAATCATGCACGTGTCCGCCATTGTTTTTCTCACCCTTTATATTGTTGTAAACTATGTTCTGGGGATACTGTGTATTTTCTGCCGCAGCTTCGCCATGCATATGCCCATGTTGATCCTGATGTACATGACCGTGTCCGTGTTCTATCCTCTTCACTTCCACTGGTTTTCTGAGCCTGTCCAGCACAAATCCCACTAAATAGCCCGTTATAACTGCTATAACAGCCTTTGTCACAAGAATCTTTGCTATAGTTCCGGCACTTATGGCATCATTTGAGAGCATTATCGGGAGCATCTCATCCGATGTTGACATAAATACTGCTATGAGCACACCTGCGCCTATTACTCCCCCACTGTACAGGTTTGATGCCATGAGCGAAAATCCACACTGTGGCACTATACCCAGCACTCCGCCAAGCAAAGGCCCAAGTTTTTCTGCCTTTTTCAACACATTTGCCTGTCTGCCCGCAGTCTTTCTCTCAAGCCATTCCATGATCACGTAGGTGATGAACAGAAACGGGATGAGTTTGACCGTATCAAACAATGCATCCTTAAATGAATCTATTAACAATCCAAACATATCCCTAACACTCCTTGCCATCAGAACTCATATACATTGTATCCGCAATTGTCCTGACTAAATTCAAAATACTCCTCGTTGGTCATATCCCTAAAATAACTGCATATCACGCGGCATATTCCATTGTGGCATACAAACAGCACCGACGAATCCGGATATCGCTTCTTCGTCTCTATGATGAGATCGTACGTCCTCCTGGCTATATCCATCATGGATTCTCCACCTGGGTATCTATAGGCAAACATCCTCTTATTATTGAGGAAATCCTCATCATCTCTAGGAACCCCCTCATACACACCGTAATCCTGCTCTATGAGCCTGTCGTCCGTAACGACCTGCAAATGTTTTCTCTGAGCAACCGCCTGGGCCGTCTTCTGCGCTCTAGAAAGCGGAGATGCTATTATCACATCAATAGGGCAGTCATCCAACTTGTCTGCAAGGAGCTGTGCCTGTCTGAGTCCTGTATCTGTAAGAGGGGAGTCCGTCCTGCCACAGACCTTGTTCAGTCTATTCCATTCTGTCTCTCCATGTCTCGCAACATATAACTTCATCTATACACTCCTTCCGACTTTATCAGATGTCACATCTTTATAATATTAAGCATTTTTGCAAATAAATCAACTGTTTTGGATAATAAAGTGTCTGGAATTTTATTCTGGAATTTTATTTTATATGCTTATACTTTCTGTATTTTTAAGCGTTTCTGTGGACTGATTGCTGTTATCTTGCCCACCGTTCTGTCTCTTATCTGAGTTCTGTGAATTTCCAGCGTCTGAACCGTCGCCTGTGCTGTCTGGTCTCTGCATGTCGCCGTTGCCTGTGCTGTCTGGTCTCTGCATGCCGCCGTTGCCTGTGCTGTCTGGTCTCTGCATGCCGCCGTTGTCTGGGTCTCCACCTGGTCCCTGCATGCTGCTAGCACCTTCGCTGTATGTCACCTCCTCCATTGCAAATGTGCTCGTCTGATCTCCCGCAGTCAAAGTGTATGTCTCACCCTGTTTCATATCTGAAGTACTTATCAAAACTGAGTCAAACTTCTTGTCAGCCTTGTAAGTTAGGAGCTTATTACCATTGGAATCAGTTAGGGTGATCGTCTCTCCGACATCTATCCACTCATCAAAATTGACAAGTGCAGAACATTGTGTGGACTCATCTCCAAATCCCTGTTCCATGCCTGAACCACCCACAGCCACCATCTCACCGCCGGTGATTGTCGCATAGATTCCGTAATCCAGCGCACCATTTCCATTGTTTGAAGGGCCGAGTACATACACGCTGCCACCCGCGATGCCAAGATAACCATTTGAATCTATTCCATCGCCGTCTGCATTGATATTGATGGTTCCGCCAGTTATTAGAATATATGCATCATAATCAGCATCCATGCCTGCGCCCATGCCAGGTCCGCCAGGTGTGCCTGAATCTCCCGGCCGGTCTCCTTTTTCCGGAAGTTCTGGTCTATTCGTTTCTGTGCCATTTGTCCTTCTCTGGGACGAATCCGTCTGCCTCTGATCATTCTCGGTTGATTGTGTGCCATCGCTCTGTCCGTTGCTATCAGGTCTTGCCGCATTGAAACCGTCATCGTTGGCTACCACATCTATATCGCCGCCAGTCACCAGTATCTTATACCCCTCGATACCCTCATAGCTCTTGGAAATGTCTATATCTCCACCGGTTATGATCAAAAAGCCTTCCGCGTGCATCGCATCGTCTCCAACCGATATATCAATGTCTCCACCTTCTATATATATGTAACCATCCTGCTGATCGTCGTTTCCGGCATGTATTCCATCTTCATCACAGGTGAGGGTAAATGTTCCATCCGCAATTCTTACGCTATTTTTGCCGTTCAGGCAGTGATCCTGACTATCTATCGTATAGGTTCCACTCGTTACCACCAGATCATCCTTGGACACGATTCCATGTCCGGTGGTATCCTTGACCGTAAGACTTCCACTGCCGCCCAGTGTGAGATCACATTTGGCAAATATGACAGCGTCCACATTGTTGTCATCAGTCTGTACATAGTCGCCTGACACTGTAAGGGTGTTCTCAGTCCCCTCTGTCAATGTCACAAATACCTTGTCTGCGTTCTTTGCATATATCGCCGCATAGTCTGCAGCCGTGATCGACACGCCATCAAATACAAGCTGCACCTTGTCATCATCACCGGCATCCACTACGACGGTTCCGTCTGTGAGTGTCCCTGACAGAACGTATACACCTGCCGCCTTGATCGTCACCACACCATCTTCTATATGTACATTTGAGCTGTCACATGTGGCTGTCTTTCCCGATAATGTTATCTTTACAGCCTCGCTCTCATCATAGGTTCCCGCCAGATCCCGCTTCGTGAACATATCTGTTATATCTATAGCCGCATTGCTCATGGCTTCATCTATAGCCGCCTGCATTTCCTCCACAGTCATCTCTGTCTTTGTACTTGTGTTCTGTGCATCCGCTGCATCTGTGTCAGCATCTGTGGCTGTGCTCACTTCACTTGCCAACTCAGTATCTGAAGTCGAACCTGTGCTCTGGCCGGTCGAACATCCGGCAAGCATTGCCATGCACATGGCCGCTGTCAGCCCCACCGCCAAACACTTGCGTATTCCCGCTCTATGTCTCATATATTTATTCTTCCTCATGCGATCATCTCCTTACTAAGCATTTGCCAACCGATCTAAATTTCTGCTCTGCTTTATATCATCAACATCATCTCATACATTTGTCATTATCTATAATGTCATATCCCCCGAATCCACCTGTGTCAGCATGATCTCTAAGTTGCCATTTCTCACCCTGAGTCTATCTATCATATCCTTCTGATTTGTATCTTTCTTAAGTTTTACCGCATATGTAAGCTTGAACAGACTTCCCATGTTGGTCGTTTTCACATTTGTCAGTCTGTAACTGTCTGTACAGTCGGCAAGTACCTCGCCAAATGCCTCTGTATAGTCAAGATTTTCAGGCACAGTGATCTTCAGGGCTCTCTCTTCATCCCTTCCGCCGCCAAATCCCGTAAGACTGCAAGCGAACATTGCTCCGCCAAGTATTATCGCAAATAATACCGCGTATCCGATAAATCCCATTCCGGTCACAAGACCTGCTCCCATCGCAAGAAATATCGCACATATCTCCTTTGCCGATCCGGGCACCGATCTGAATCTCACCAGACTAAAAGCTCCTGCCACCGCAACGCCCGCACCAACATTTCCATTTACCATCATTATCACCACGCACACGACTGCTGGGATGAGTGCCAGTGTCACCAAAAAGCTCTGTGTATATTTACTCCTAAACGCGTACACTCCTGCAAGGAATACGCCTATCACAAGAGATACCGCTATGCAGATTAGAAACTCCTGCACCGTTATCGTTGTCGCTGTACCAAATACACTGTCAAATAATCCTGTCATCTTCTATATCCTCCTGCTTATGTTTGCCCTTGACTTATGTCAACCAACCATCTGTTTATATGCCTCTCCATACTTTGAAAATGATGTTCTGTATACATTGTATTTTGTGAGCAGATGTGACAGCCACAATGGAAATCCGCCTGCCATCTTGATCTCCATCAACACCTTATATTCAGGTATGACCTTGTGCCCATACGGCTCTTTCTGCAGTGTAAGATCATCGTTCTGCCAGAGTATGTCGTAGTCAAATGTAATCCTTAGTCCCGGATTGTCTATGCCTTTGTAAGAATCACGCTCATATGAGAGAACCACTGCAGGCTCCAGATCTTTGTACACCTGCATGAAATAATCTATCTCTCTTCCTATCTGGCAATCTTCGTGCAGTGGCTGACCGCCCACCAGATAATCCATCGCCTCCTGTTCAGGCACCTCCAGCCTCCTTTTGTACACAACAGATTTGTATTTCTTCTTGAGCTCAATAAAAACCTCTGAATCATCATCTGGTACTCCATAGCTTCTGAGCCTGAGCTTTTCTTTGTAAACCGGCTTTTCTATGGAGTCCCTGATGAGTCTGTGGGAAGGGGTATCGAAATATATGTTAATGATCTGGCTATGTGCGAACCGGTCCGGCTGCATATACCTTATCATTTCGCTCATTATCTTCTCATACTGTTCTCTATCTAACATGTACTTAAGTTCGTATCTTTTAAATGTATTGTCTGCCATAAGCATCATCCTTTCTTGTCTTATCTCCTCTTGATGATGCTATAATAGCCTACCAAGCTTAAACGAACTTTAAATATAAAAAATTGTCTTCGGTGACTCCTATTGGTGTGTATTCTCTACGTTGTATATCCAATCGGTAGTGCCGGCGACCGAGCTTTGACGCTTCTGTGCCGCCGCAGAGAGCTAGGCGCCCTTATCGTGCTTGGCGTGGCGTGCACGATGGAAGCAAAGTCAAAGTGAGGGTAGACAAACGTGATTGGATATACAACATAGAGATTACACCAGCAGGAATCACCGAAGACAACCACAACGCAAAAACGCCCATCTGCGGATCACTCCACAGATGGACGTCTATAGTCTTATATTATAATCTTATGTCTAGTTGATTTGAAGATAAGGCTCCCGCCAAATGCTTAGGATTAGCAAACGCCCTGAGCAAGCATAGCGTCAACAACCTTCTCGAAGCCGGCGATGTTAGCACCTGCAACATAGTCTGCGTTTCCGCCAACTGTCATGTTGTATCTCTTTGCTGCATCTGAGATGTTAGCGTAGATTGTCTCCATGATTCCCTTGAGCTTGCCGTCAACTTCCTCGAATGTCCATGAAAGTCTCTCGCTGTTCTGGCTCATCTCAAGAGCTGATGTAGCAACACCACCTGCATTTGCAGCCTTACCACCAACGAAGAGAACACCATTCTCCTGAAGGTACTTAGTAGCCTCAAGAGTTGTAGGCATGTTAGCGCCCTCTGTTACTGAGATAACGCCATTTGCAACAAGCATCTTAGCATCGTCAAGGTTAAGCTCGTTCTGTGTAGCACATGGAAGAGCAAGGTCACACTTGATTGACCATACGCCGTGATCATTTGCATCCTTCTTTACATGATACTCAGCTGATGGTCTAGCAGCAGCATAAGCATCAAGACGTGCTCTCTTAACTTCCTTAACTTCCTTAAGAAGTGCAACATCGATTCCCTCTGGATCGTAGATCCAACCTGTAGAATCTGAACATGTAACACACTTAGCACCTAACTGATGTGCCTTCTGGATTGCGTAGATTGCAACATTACCAGCACCTGATACTGCACAAGTCTTGCCTGCGATATCAATGTCATGATCCTTTAACAGTGCGTTTGTAAGGTAAAGCAGTCCGTAACCAGTAGCCTCTGTACGAGCAAGTGATCCACCATATGTAAGTCCCTTACCTGTGAGAACTCCCTCGTATGATCCACGGATTCTCTTGAACTGACCGAACATGAAACCGATTTCTCTGGCGCCTGTTCCGATATCTCCAGCTGGAACATCGACATCAGCACCGATATAC
>ULXW01027412.1_pt1 | contig 11446 bp, 13 predicted proteins | sample 1961661 | NCBI WGS metagenome assembly ULXW01 (sample SAMEA4835849, study PRJEB28245) | human gut metagenome | biome: gut microbiome; material: fecal sample | place: Denmark | collected 2008 | reverse complement strand
GCGATAATGATAGAATAATTCTGTCCGGTTCAGAGAGCTCCACGATAACTGGCTCTTTCCACCCCTGCTCACGCCAGACACGGAATATATTCGGAATACCACTTCCAGCACGCTCACCAATATCGATCAGGTTGAACATCTTCAGCATGGTTCCGTTGCGGGGGTCAGAGACACCGCCGCTCTTTGCTGCGTCGATTTCGATACGGAACCCGCCGGGATTGGCCATGGTGATGCTGTCCCGCTTTTTGATGATGACCAGCCCCTGCCTGCCGTAATAATCAGCATTGACCAAACAGTTGGCCAGCGCTTCGCGCAGTGCCTGATGCACCGTAGTATCATCCACCCGAACGCCCCCGTCCATCTTAAACGGCACCTTGATGTCCTGGATCAGCTTGTTATAGACGCGGAAATAGAAGTCATACACATTACCGCTCCAGTCACCGGAAGACGAAATGATACGATCTGTCCAACGGGTATCAGCATCATACTGTTCTTGGTAATCCAGAAAGTAAGCGTTGAATTCCCGCACAATATCGTACTCGTTGCCAAACATGAGAAGTCCTGCGGAGGTAGGATGCTTCTTTCCGTCAGGGCCGATGCCCACAGCACCCAGCTTCAGGAGGAAATCTTCATCCTCCAAGGCTTCCCACACATGGCCGGGTCGGGAAAGGCGCATTCTCTGGCGATAGCTGCGGATGCTCTCCTGGTTGAACACGGTCATATCCATTTCATCGAGGACGAGCATATCCTGAGTTTTCACAGAAGCATCCCGCACCATAGCCTGATATTCCTCCTTGGTGCAGCGGTAGTCACCCTCACCATTTCGGCGGTAGGTGCAGAGAGGATTACCGTCTACATAGACCGGCTTGTAGGAGCGTTTTGCCCGGGGGACATTGATGACCACGATATGATTGCCGTCCACCTCCTGGACAAATACATCCTTGGAGGACAGGACATTCACGCTGGTCTTATTGGGGTTATTGACGATGTCCCAGAACTCCTTAATGAGTCTGTCAGGGTCGGGCAGATCTACCGTGTGCAGGGATTTATCCGCCCATTCTTCCACTCCCAGCAGGATAATACCGCCGTGGGTATTGGCAAAGGCGGAATAGGTTTCCCAAATGCTCCTGGGTAGCACGCCAAGGGCTTTCTTGGCCTCAATGCGGTTGTTCTCCCGATATTGCTCGATTTTGGAAAAGTCAATCATGATTTTCCTCCTTTACGAGCTCGATGATATCGCAGAAATCGCAGTCCAGAACCTCACAAATCTTCGTTAAGATTTCCGTACTGACATGCTGGTTCTTTCCCAGTTTGGCAAGGGCGGTGGTGGACATGCCAGTGGCTAAGCGGAGATCCTTCTTTTTCATGTTTTTATCAATTAAGAGTTTCCAGAGCTTATTATAACAAATCGTCATCATAACACCTCGTGTCAGAGTATACACTAATATAGGTTAATTCTAACACAGCAGCTTCAATTTGTCTATTGAAAATCCAGTTTTCAGATTCGTGATGTCCTTTCCAAACGAGAGATTTTGAATTATAAACTGGCAAAGGATAACCGCAGGAATGCTTTTTTGCTCTCCTGCGGTTATTTCTTTGTTTATGCGGCGCAATTTTTGAGGTCAGCCCATGATGCCGATTTTGTTGCCGTTCTCGTACATATCCTCGGCGTACTCGACTTGGTTGGGTCCCTGGCTTTCTATCCAGCCAAAGCCGGGGACATAGACCATATCCGCCAGTTCGTTATCATTAGCTATTGACTCCGGTGCCGTTTTTGGTTCAAGTTGCGCGGGCTGTACCGGAGTGGGATCTGTCTGCGTAGGAGGTGCAGATTTCTGTTCTGCCACGGGTTCATCTTCTATTTCCGGTGCAGGGACGGGTAGCTCCTCAGTGGTTGTTTCCGGGGCTGATTTAGTTTCCGGCATTTCCGTTTCTTTCTTTTCTGTTACCACTGGCAGCACCGGTTTCTCTGCTTCCGGAAGCGTCGGCTGTGGAGCGATCACGGCGGTCGTTTCGCTCGGTGTGGGTGTTTCCCCGACCGTTTCGGCCTGCGGCCACATGGCGGCGCACAGGGCCAGACAGGCGGTAATCGCCGCGGCGATGATGGTACGCTTTTTCATTTTGTTTCCTCCTCTTTGGATGTAAAATGATTGAGTTCTGTGGGCAACTCACCTTTTGCGGAATAGCTATCAGAACTTCAGAAGACTATCCAGAATATTTGCCGCCTGCTGCAGTTCGCTCTGGGTGGCTTTATCAGGCATTTCCTCATCCTTTTTTGCTGTGCGGGGCAGATAGGGTTCATAGTTCTGCCGGGTGATCGTGGGGCGGTAGTGTCCAAGCATCTGCGCCAACTCCTTGGCATCCATGCCGTTCTTTAGAGCAAGGATGGCGCAGGTATGGCGGAGATCCGTGAATCGGATATGGTCGATGCCCGCTTCCCTGATGATCTCCTTGTGCATCCGGCGCACCATCTGCGGCGAGTAGGGTTTCAGTGTGGCCGGGTGCATAAACATGAGTGGGCTGCTGGGGTGCTTGCTGTGCTCCATGATGAGAAGGTCGACCACCTCCGGGGTCAGCCTTATTGACCTCGTCTGGCTACCGTACTCCACCAGCTCACGCCGTTCCACCGCACGTTTTTCCGCGATGGTCAGCGTCCTTTTTTTCATATCCAGGTCACTCCATTTCAGGGCGATGAGCTCGCCTTGGCGAATGCCTGTCGTCAGCGCCAACATGAACATGGGGAGGTAGCCCAATTGCTCGGCGGCGTCCAGATAGTCCTCCATCTCCAGAGGCGTCATGATATTCGCTTTCACCGTCATGGACTTGCGGTAGCGGAACGCCTTGGCAGGATTCTCTGTCAGGAGACCGTCCCGTATGGCTTGATCCAAGCATTGCTGCAGCAGGCGGTGGATGTGCCGCATGGTTTCTTCTCCCAGACCAGAGCTGCCGGGTCGATGATTGCCGAAGCGCCGCCGCTCCTCCAAAAATTCTCCGACCATCTCCGATGTCAATTCAGAGAGCGGTATATCTCCCAAGCCGGGGAGAATGTGGTTTTTGAACACATAGTTGTGTGCCGCATAGGTGGTCGGTCTGCTTTGGTGCCTGTCGTAGGTTCCCTGCCAGAAGATGATGTATTCCCGAAGTGTCATATTCCCACCTCCATACACTGGCGCTGTAAGTCTCGAAAGGCTACCCATGGGAGCCTTGCCTGTTTCAGAATCTTCTTGTGCAGATAGTAGAACTCGTGGAGCTTGTATGGCGTTCTGGTCTTGGAATTGATGAACACGTGAGGCGAGTTGGTTTTGGGTATCTGTTCCAGAAAGTATACCGCCTTGTCATTGAGCGTCAGCAGACGCTGGCCTTTGAGGATGTACCTGTAGCGGACATGAAAATCGGCCCACGACAAGGTGATCAGTTCACATTGCCGCAGGCCGCTTGATAGTCCTGTATAGATGAGGGGAAGTACGCCGAGCTGCTCGGCTGTGTTGAGGTAACGCAGAATTTGCCCCAATCGCAGAGGAGCTGCTTTGTATTCCGCCACCTTTGGTTCCTGGCAGAGCCGTACCGGGTTGTATGGAATAAGCTGTTCCTGTGCCGCTTCATCCATGCACCGGCGCAGGAGCAGATGGACGCACCAGATACTTCTGGCGCTGAGTCCCTGGCTTCGCAGGGCATCGTAAAAATCGGTGACCGCCTGCTCTGTCAGGTCGGGGAGCGCCACGCTTTCGATGTTGGGGATGATGTGGCTGTAAATCAGGTTGCGGTACCCGCCCTCGGTGTTGCCGTTCCACTTAGGGCGGTTGGCAATGAACCACTGGCCGCACCACCGCCCGACTGTCATGGTATTTTCTCTCTGCATGTCATCGCCTCCTTTTGGCAAACGAACAATATCACAGAAAGCAGGAAATAGCTACTGGAAAGAATGGAATATTCGCAGAATAAAACTATTCCAAATAATGTCGCTATCGTTCGGAATAATACAGTTGATTTTATGCGGAATAGTGGTTATAATGTTCTTGACGAACTGCAATGGAGGTGTTCCAATATGACGATCAAAGAAGCGGCTTCCGCTTGGGGTATTACCGAACGACGGGTCAATGAGCTTTGCAAAGCCGGACGTATCTCCGGCGCATATAAGGAGGGCAGGCAGTGGTTTATCCCGGACGGTACTCATAAGCCGATGGATAAGCGCAGCCGCCGGAGTGCTGGGAAGCCCGCAGTGTCATCCGCACACAAGCCCTTGCCTATTGGTGTGTCTGATTACCGGGATGCCTGCAAGAACTACTACTATGTGGACAAAACCCTGATGATCAAGGAATTTCTGGATGAGCGCCCCAAGGTATCCCTGTTCACCCGTCCGAGACGTTTTGGCAAGACGCTGAACATGGACATGCTCCGTACATTCTTCGAAAAGACGACCGAGGACACATCCGTTTACTTCAGAGACAAGAAAATCTGGTTTTGCGGGGAATTCTACCGTGCCCATCACAGAAAGTATCCTGTGATTTTCCTGTCTTTTAAGGACGTGAAATATACTTCTTGGGAAGAAACCTATCAGACGCTCCAAAAGCTGATCGCACAGGAATTCCGCCGTCACGACGAGTTGGCATCCAGCTCTGCGCTTAGTGATTACGAAAAAGAGGAGTATTCCCTTCTTGCAACAGAAGCCGCTGACGAAGTGGAATATCAAATGTCCCTGCGAACATTGACGCTGCTTCTCCATAAGCACCACAATGTCGCACCTATCGTCATCATTGACGAATATGATACTCCCATTCAGCAGGGCCATGTGAGCGGCTTCTATGATACTGTCATTGGATTTATGCGCAATCTGTTCTCCGGCGGTCTGAAGGACAATCCGCATCTGAGCTATGGTTTCCTGACCGGCATTCTGCGTGTTGCCAAGGAGAGTATCTTTAGTGGTCTGAACAACCTGAAAATCAATTCTATCTTGGATGAACGCTATAGCGAGTATTTTGGTTTCACCTCGGACGAAGTGCGTGAGATGGCGGAATACTACAGCGCATCTGATAAGTATCAGGAACTCTGCGATTGGTATGATGGTTACCTTTTCGGCGATACCGAGATTTTTAATCCCTGGTCTGTCATTGGATACTTCAATAATAACTGCCGTCCCAAAGCGTTCTGGCAGTCTACCGGAAGCAATGACATCATCCGCGAGGTGCTGGCTTCTGCAACGCCGGATATTATGGAGCGTCTGGAACTGTTGATGAAGGGCGAATCCTTTGTTACGCACATTGACACCGGCGTCATTTATCCGCAGATCCAGAATGATCCGTCCTCTGTTTACAGCTTCCTGCTGGTGGCAGGTTATTTGAAGGCTGTGAGCTGCGGCCAGTCTTACGGCGAGGATTATATGTGTGAAGTGGCTCTGCCCAACAAAGAGATTTCTTTCGTCTACAGCAAGGAGATCCTCTCTCAGCTCGAGAATATTATTCCTCGTTCTGCTGCTATCGCTATTCAGGAAGCTATCTACAAGGCAGATATCGAATCACTGCAAAAAGCCTTGGAAAAGTTCCTGCTCCAAACAATAAGTTTCCACGATGCTGCCGGCGAAACATTTTACCATGGTCTGATATTGGGTATGTGCGCTGTGATGGACAACAGCTATCGCATTACCTCCAATCGCGAAGCTGGTGATGGACGGTTTGATATTCAGCTGCTTCCTTTGAATAAGCGGCTTCCTGGTATTCTGATTGAATTAAAGGTGGGGAAAGACCGCTCTGAAACACAGCTTGAAGACCTTGCTAATGTTGCATTGCAACAGATCAACGACCGTGCACACAGCGTTGATCTGCAGGCAATGAATGTTACGTCAATTATAAAAATCGGCATTGCATTCTCAGGCAAAAGAACACGTATTGCTGCCGAAAGGCAAAACATCGAATAAACATCTTCGCTCAGCAGGCTGGCTATCATCCAAGTCAGCCTGCTGTTTCTTTGTCATCGCGCTTATTTCTTTGTTTATGCGACGCAATTTCTGAGCTGCTCGCTGCGGTAAAAAGCACCCGCCGCCGGGGACAATCCCGGTCGGAAGCACTTTTAATATACAGAATTCAATCCCACACAAATCCCAAAAGACGAGAGTGGTGTCTGAAATGAACAGAGCAAAAGAGTTTCAAAGAGGAACCGCAGGAGTGCCGGAAAGCACCAAAGAGGGCGTAACAGGCCTGTCTGAAGGTTCAGACATAGGTTTGGGACCAGGAGACCGGGCGTTCGAGTCGTACTACTCGGCCCCCCTAAAATCAATGATTTCAGAGGGGCCTTTCTCTTCTTTGATTCCTGCGGCGCAGAATTTGAGCCGCCTTACGCTTTCAATTTATACAGGCGGTCGCCTTGGTCTGTCTCCACAGTGACGATGCCCTCCTCGGCAAGCTGCTGCAAGAGGGATTCCGCGCGGCTCAGGGTAGTAGAACTCATAGGCATTGCCGCTCCAGGCGATGTCTGTTTTATCATAAAACCACTACTTCACGATCATGTATCCCGCCTGTTTCAGAACCTCCAGTGCCTTTTCATAGTGCGCTGCTTTTGTCAGAACATAGTCGGTGTTGTAGGTGGAAATGGCGAAGATGGGGATACTATTTTCCGCCAGAAGTGCGGCGATTTTGGAGAGGATCCCCACCAGTGAAAAGTCCAGAACGCCCTGAATGCGAAAGCCCTTCCACCCGTCGTCCCGCTGGATCACATTGGCGGGCACATCACCGGTGGCGCAGACCAGAGAGTACTCCTCGTCCGTTTTGCCGGTGAAGCAAAATTCCGCTGAAAGGTCACACGGTGGCGTCGGCGTTTCTCCTTTATACTGGCGGCATAGCTCCTGTCCCAAAAGCATCACAGGTTGAACTCGTACATTTTGAACTCAGTCCAGCCGGTGTCCTCGTAAAACATCGTTTTGGCCTGCACGAACTGAATGCCGCATTTTGTGTACAGCTTTTCCGCGACGGCGTTCTGTCCGAGAATGTCCAGCCGCACCGCCTTTTTGCCGTTTACTCTTGCGTATTGCAGGATTTCTTCCACCACGCGCTGTCCGACGCCCTTGCCCTGCTGTGCAGGCCGAACACCCAATGCGTGAGGGATCAGCACCTCGTCATCCCGGCAGCTCAGACTCCAGGGAATGCCGGCGTAGCCCTCATTGGACTCGCTGTTGAGAACGGTGCAGGCGTATAGCTGCCCATCCTCCTCCAGCGTGAACAGTTCTCCCCGCAGCAGACTCTCCTGCAGGAACTCGTCCGTGGGTATAGATGCCCTTCTTCCAGCCGATCACATCGTTCTGATCCTGTATCTCGTCGATGAGATCCCAATAGAAGTTTTTGATACGATCAAAATCATTACTATGTGCCTTTTGGAAAATCATATCAGGCCCTCCTGACTGTCTTGATGGATGCCGTACATTGTTGTTGACCGATTATAGCACGCTGCCCTTGTGTTTGCAATGACCCATTGGCGGCAACGCATTTGCCATTTCCGGTGGCGGGAAAGTATAAGATCATTTGACACCTCCATGAACAACGATCCCTCTGCCTCTCTGCCGCAGATTATACCATTCCACCGCAGCCCGTGCAGCCTCACTGATCCCCGTTTTCCGCCACCCATGTCCGCACATAGTCCACGAACAGGCGGGTGGAATTGGACAGGGCCTTCTCGTCCTTCACGCCGATGCCGATGGTGCGGTGGAAGGTCATGGGCGGGCGGCAGGCGGTAATGGGCGCGGGACTGTGGCGCACCATCAGCTCCGGCAGCAGACTGATGCCCAGTCCCTCCGACACCATGGACAAAATCGTCCGATCCTCACGGGCCACATACTTCACGTTGGGCCGGATGCCCATCTCGTCAAAGGCCGCCATGATCTCATAGTCGTCGCCCTCCTCCAGCTGGATAAACGGCTCCGACGCCAGCAGCTCTCTGGGAAACGGGTCGCTGCCTGCGTAAGGGTGGTCACAGGGCACGATGACCTGCAATTCGTCCCGATGCAGGGCGTAGGTCTGCAAGCGCTTCACCGACGGTAGCCGCAGAAAGCCGCAATCCACCGCGCCGGTGACGATCCAGTTCTCGATCTGGTCGTAGAAGTCGCCGGTGACCACCTCAAACTCGATGTTGGGGTACAGCTTGCCGAAGCTTTTCAGGATCCGGGGCAGCCACTGGGCCGACACGCTGGAAAAGGTGGCGATCTTCACCAGACCGCTGTCCATATCCTTCAGGCCCTCCACCGTCTGCATGAGGGCGTGGTGGGCGGCGCACAGCTTCTCGATCTTGGGCAGCACCGCCCGGCCATCCGCCGTCAGCACCACGCCGCCCCGGTTGCGGCTGAGCAACGTGATGCCCAGCTCGCTCTCCAACGACGTGATGGCATGGCTGATGCCGGACTGGGTGAAGTTCAGCGCCTCTGCCGCCTTGGTAAAGGAACCGCAGGACACCACCTTCAAAAACACCTGATACTTGGAAATGCTCATGGGAACCACCTCGCTGTTGTCGATGCGTCTATTATACATGACGGTCGCTCATGAAATCAATAGCAAAGATGCGTTTTACAAATGCAGATTTCCGTGCTATCCTATGTACAGCTTACGAAACGGAGGACAGGAAGCATGGACACGCCCGCGAAAACCACCCGCTGCGCCCTGTGCGGCAGCAGCAGCGTGGTATACCGGAACGGACGCTATTACTGCGTTTCCTGCGGCGCCAAGGGCGACCATCCCATGTCCGACGCGGAGTTGGCCTACATCGACCAGGCCCTTTCACTGGGCGATGACAGTACGGAGCTGGCAGCGCTGCGGCGTCGCTATCCCCGACTGCGTGTCAGATAATCCCCCTATCTGTACCCAATCTTTTCCATAATGAGGGTTATCCTCCCCTCGAATCACACCCGGTCACGCCGCCCTGTGGCCGGGTGTGATTTTGTCCCCTGTCCAGATCACACAGAGAAGCGGGAGGCACCACGAAACCCGCGATTCACGCCCTCCCCTTTTCACGCAAAAAAACTCCGGTTTTGCAACCGGAGTTTTTTGCTTTGCGCGAAAGTGTGATTACTTCATGAAGGTGCCGTCCATCATCTGCTGCAGATAGGCGTTGTACTTCTCAACGATCTCAGCGGGAACCAGATCGGTGTTGATGGCACCGGCGGACAGGGTGTTGTTCTCCAGCGTACCATAGACGGTGTTGCCGCCGAAGGTACCGGCCTCGACAGCCTCCATGGAGGCAACGATCATGGCGGAGTTATCGGTGACCTGAGAGCAGATGATGCAGGGGTTCTGACCCAGAATGTCAGCAGGCTGGCCGATATCGTAGATCTTGATGGAACCGGCAGCGGTGTTGGCATCGTCGATGGCCTCGCGGGCGCCGGAGTCAACAGCGGAAGCGTCGCCGAAGAACACGTCAGCACCCTGGCTGATCAGCTCGGTGGCGAACTCCTTGCCCTTGGGGGCGTCGGAGAAGGAGTTGGCGTAGGGAACGGGCAGCAGCTCGACAGTCTTGCCTTCCTGCTCGGCCACATACTTGGCAGCCTCTTCGAAGCCGGCGATCTTGCCCTTGGTGGTATCCAGCTCCATACCGCCGATGAAGCCCAGCTTGCCGCTCTCGGTCATCAGACCGGCCAGAGCACCGGCGATCCAGCCGATCTGCTGTGCGTTGGGCAGCAGAGAGGACACGTTGCCGTTGACAGCCTCACCAGGGGTCTTCTCAGCGCCGTTCAGCAGAGCGAAGGCCACATCGGGATACTCCTCGGCCGCCTGCAGGACAGCGTCGGTGTACTGGTTGCCGGGGGCATAGATCATGTCACAGCCCAGCGCGCAGTAAGCCACGATGGAATCATAGTACTGATCCTGAGAGATGGAATCGGTGTACTCGGTCTCCCAGCCCATCTTCTCAGCCGCAGCCACCATGGCGTTGTAGCAGGCAGCGCCCCAGCCGCCGTCGCTGATGCTGGAGTCGCAGATCATGGCGACCTTGTAGACCTTGTCACCATCGGTGTTGGCGCTGGCGTCGTCACCGTCGTTGGCGGCGTTGTTGTTGCCGCCGCAGGCCACGAGAGACAGGGTCATAGCCAGCGCCAGCAGCAGCGCAAGAAACTTCTTCATTTTGTGTTTTCCTCCTAATGTAGATTCTTTATAATAGCGCGTTTCCGCGTTATTACCGTTGTTACCGCTGCTCCTTGCGGTAGGGCTGGCCGTTGGCCTTGGGGCCGGTCTGACGGGTGCCGATGACGCTCAGCACGATCACAGTGGCCAAGTAGGGGATCATCTGGAAGAACTGATAGGGGATGCCGATGCCGGACACCTGCAAACGGATCTGCAAAGCGTCGCAGAAGCCGAAGAACAGGCAGGCCAGCAGCACACCCACAGCGTTCCAGCGGCCGAAGATGACGGCAGCCAGCGCAATGAAGCCGCGTCCGGCCACGATGCCGTCGGTATAGGTGCTGGAGTAGCAGGTGGTCAGGTACGCGCCACCCATACCGGCCAGTGCGCCGCAGATCATGCAGGCGATGTACTTCACGCCGATGACGTTGATGCCCAGCGTAGCGGCGGCCTTGGGATGCTCGCCCACCGCCTTGTAGCTGAGACCGGCGCGGGTACGGTTGAAGAAAATCGCCGTAAACACCACCAGCACGATGGTAAGATACACCATGGGGCTCTGGTCAAACAGCAGCGGGCCGATGACCGGAATGTCCTTCAAGCCGGGAATGGCAATGCTGGGCATGGTGACGATCTGCTTCAGGTCGGAGCCGGTGCCGAAGTACACCCGGTAGATGAAGGACGCCAGCGCCGGGGCGAAGATATTGATGGCCATACCGTACACCGTATGGTCGGCGCACAGCGTCACCGTGGAGAACGCGTAGATCATGTTGACCAGCAGACCGGCCAGAGCGCCGCACAGCAGGCCCAGCCAGTTGGAGCCGGTGATGTAGCAGGTCAGGAAGCCCACCAGGGCGCCGATAGAGGCCAGACCCTCCAGACCGATGTTGACCATACCGGCCCGCTGTCCGTACAGCTCCGCCAGAGAGATCAGCAGCAGAGGGATGGCCAGGCGGACGGTGGCCAGAAGCAAACTGGAGATCCAATCCATTACTTGTCACCCGCCTTTCTCTTAGAGAACAACCGATTCTTCCATGACTCGAACTCCGGCAGCTTGGTCAGCGCCATACCGGCCACGGAGAACACGATCACCAGCGCCTGAATGATATCCGATACGCTGGTGGGAACGCCGGTGGCGGCCTGCATGGTGGTGGAGCCCACCCGCAGCGCCGCGAAGAACAGCGCCACGATGACCGTTGCAATGGGGTGCAGCTGGCCGATCAGCGCCATGGCCACGCCGTCGAAGCCGTAGCCTGCGCCGAAGCCGTTGATCAGCCGGAACTGGGTGCCCAGCAGCTCCGCGCCGCCGCCCAGTCCGGCGATCGCGCCGGAGATGATGAAGCTGGTGAGGATGTAGCGCT
>ULXW01058032.1_pt1 | contig 11531 bp, 10 predicted proteins | sample 1961661 | NCBI WGS metagenome assembly ULXW01 (sample SAMEA4835849, study PRJEB28245) | human gut metagenome | biome: gut microbiome; material: fecal sample | place: Denmark | collected 2008 | reverse complement strand
TTTGGCGAGCAGGTCTACCAGGATGTTGTCCTTCTTGCCGTTGGCAATGATCACCGTGATGCCTTCGTCGGCCACCTTCTGTGCAATGCTGCATTTGGTAAGCATGCCGCCACGACCGAATGACGACTTGCTGGTTTGTACATATTCCGACAGGTCTTCCTTGCTGCCGTCGATCTCGCGGATAACCGTGGAGGACGGATCGGACGGGTTGCCGTTATATATTCCGTCGATATTGCTAAGGATAATCAAAGCATCCATTCCCATCATGGTGGCGATCAGTCCGGAAAGCTCGTCATTGTCCGTGAACATCAATTCTGTAACCGATATCGTGTCGTTTTCGTTCACGATGGGAATCACTTTATTTTCGAGCATTACCTCTATACAATGTTTCTGGTTGAGGTAATGCGTGCGGCTGCCAAAGTTCTCTTTCGTGGTGAGCACCTGGCCACAGGTCATGCCATGTTCGCGGAACAGTTCGTAATACCGGTTGATCAGTTTGGCTTGCCCGACTGCGGAATACAGCTGGCGGGCAGAGACGGGATCCAGCTTTTTGCCGGCCTTTATCTCACTGCGTCCAGAAGCGACCGCACCGGAGGAAATAAGGATGACTTCCACGCCTTTCCGATGTAGTTCGGCCACCTGATCCACCAAGGCGGACATCCGGGTAATATCCAACGTGCCATCCTTGCGGGTGAGCACGTTGCTGCCTATCTTGACCGCAATACGGTTGAATTGCCAATCGATGATTGGCAATTGACCATTATTTAGTGTGTTTCTTTTCATTGTCGGTTGCTCGGATTTCGACTCGGCGTATTTTGCCGCTGATCGTCTTCGGCAGTTCGTCTACGAACTCGACGACACGCGGGTATTTGTACGGAGCTGTCACTTTTTTGACATGGTCTTGTAATTCTTTGACCAAAGCGTCTCCGGCTTTATCCTTGTAGTCCTTTGCCAGAACGATGGTGGCTTTTACCACTTGTCCGCGGATTTCGTCTGGAACACCAGTGATGGCACATTCTACAACCGCCGGATGCGTCATCAGGGCGCTTTCTACTTCAAACGGGCCGATACGGTAGCCGGAACTTTTGATAACATCGTCGGCACGGCCCACGAACCAGAGGTAACCGTCTTCATCACGCCAGGCGACATCGCCCGTGTAATACAGGCCGTCGTGCCATGCTTCGCGTGTGCGTTCGGCATCCCGGTAATATTCCTTGAAAAGACCGATCGGTTTGCCATTTGTAGTGTGGATCACGATCTGTCCCTGTTCTCCGTCTTCGGCACGGGTTCCGTCCGGGCGCAACAAGTCTACATCGTATTGCGGATTAGGGACACCCATCGATCCGGGTTTCGGTTCCATCCACGGGAAAGTGGCGACGGTCAAGGTTGTTTCCGTCTGTCCGAAACCTTCCATCAGCTTGATGCCGGTCAGTTTGTAGAACGTGTCGAATACGGCAGGGTTTAAGGCTTCGCCGGCAATGGTACAATATTGGAGGGACGACAGGTCGTATTTTGTCAGGTCTTCGCGTATCAGGAAACGGAAGATGGTAGGAGGTGCGCACAAAGATGTGATGCGGTAGTCCTGTATCATCTGTAACATATCGGCCGGTGTGAATTTCTCGTGGTCGTACACGAATACGGTTGCTCCGGCAATCCACTGTCCATACAGTTTTCCCCATACGGCTTTCCCCCAACCAGTGTCGGCAATCGTCAGGTGGAGGCTGTCTTTATGCAAGTTGTGCCAGAAACTTCCGGTCACGATATGCCCCAGCGGGTAGGTGAAATCGTGTGCTACCATCTTCGGGTTGCCGGTTGTACCGGAAGTAAAATACATCAGTGAAATGTCGTCGTTACTGTTCGGATGTTCCGGACGTACGAACGGAGCCGCGTTTTCGAGACCTTTGTGGAAGTCCTCGAAGTCTTCGGGGATTTCGGGACCTACCGAAACAACACTCTTTATAGAGGGTGAATCGGGCAGCGAGTCGATGATATGTTGGGTGATCACTTCCTCGCCCGCGCAGACGATCATCTTGATATCGGCGGCATTCGCACGATAGACGATATCTTTCTTTGTCAGCAGGTGGGTAGCCGGGATCACCACTGCTCCCAATTTATGCAACGCGATAATCGAGAACCAGAATTCATAACGGCGTTTCAGTATCAACATGACCATATCACCGTGGCCGATTCCCAGCGACTGGAAATAAGCGGCAGTCTGGTCGGTATATTTTTTCAGGTCGGCAAAGGTGAAGTCTATGTGTTCCCCTTGGTCGTTTGTCCAGCACAGCGCAATCTTATCGGGTTCTTCTTCCGCCCATGCATCTACTACGTCATATCCGAAGTTGAAGTTCTCCGGGACTTTTATCTTGAAATTCTTTATAAAATCTTCCTGCGACTCAAAGGTCGTCTTGTTTATGAATCTTTCTAACATGATGATTAAATTGTCAATTTATAGGATTATTGCCAGGAAACTGACCTTTTCTCCATCGAGTGCCTTCATTCCATGCGGCAGTTCGGAGTTGAAATAGATACTGTCGCCTTCTTCCAGTATCAGCTCTTTGTTGTTGATCTGTAATAACATGCGGCCTTTCAGTACCATATTATACTCTTGTCCGGGATGCGAGTTCAGATAAATCGGTGTCCCGTCTGGAGCCGGATGGACGGTAACCATGAACGGATCTGCTTTCCGACCGACAAACCCGGCGGCAAGCGACTGGTATTTGTATGCTTTAGTCCGTTCCACGGCAATACCTTTTCCTTTGCGAGTGATAAAGTAGCTGCTCATTTTAGGTTCATCACCGAACATAAGCGTGGTCAACTCAACCCCGTAAGCCTGTGAAATCTGATGTAATACACTTACTGAAATATCTACAGTACCGCTTTCCAGCTTCATATACTGTTCGGGAGTCAGGTTACAAACCTTGGCCATTTCTTCAGGCGTGATTTCCAATGCATCCCGAAGTCCGGCCAAACGCTCCGCAATTTGTTTTATCTGTTCGTTCATCTCCGTTGATTATTATATTTATGATGCTCCAAAGATAGGAATAAAAAGCAAAATGTCTAAGGAAAGAGGAATGTAATGTTATTTAGTTATTTTGAAAGGAAGTGCGGAAGATGTTTTTTGTATTGGCTGCTTCCCACTGAAGAAGTTATAGTTTCCTGCGGAGAGAACTACAGTTTCCAGCCGAGGAAACAAACGTTTCTTCCGGTAGAAAACTGTAGATTGTTGAATAATAATTTATTAGATGCTGTATAAGAAAGCTTCTTAATCGTATTTGATGACGCTGACCGGGCAGCTTTCGGCGGCTTCTTTTATACCTTCTTCATAATCGTTGAAGTTTACTCCTTCATTTACACGTGAGCGGTCTGTAACCTGAAATACTTCGGGACAAATGCCTTCGCATGTGCCGCAAGCGATACAATCTTCTTCTATCCAAACACTCTTTATAGCCATATTTTTTACATTTAAGATGATTAATATGTTAAGATAACAGCTCTACGGCTTGAATTGTTGATGCTGGACGAGAATATCTTGGCCCCTTTGATTTAAATTTAATTTAACGCTCCTGTCTCTTATTTTAGAAAATTATTGATTATGTTTACAGCGCTGAAATAATCAGTCTTTGAACACTTAATAAATAAGAGATACTATGGACAACGCAATTTTTAGTTTCCCCAAGCCTATTAACGAGCCGGTAAAAGCATACGCTCCTGGTTCAAGTGAAAAATCATCCTTGAAAAAGGCTCTTGCGCAGCTCTCTTCTGAAGAATGGGATATACCATTGGTTATCGGAGGTAAAGAAATCCGTACAGGCAATACCGGCAAAGTCGTGATGCCGCATGATCACCACCATGTATTGGCCACTTATCATAAGGCCGGAGAGAAAGAAGTGCAGATGGCTATCGATGCAGCAATGAAGGCGCATAAGGAATGGTCTGAACTTCCTTGGGTAGAACGTGCTTCCGTCATGCTGCGTGTAGCAGAATTGCTTTCCACTAAATATCGTTATATATTGAACGCATCCGTCATGTTGGGACAAAGCAAGAATCCGTTCCAGGCGGAAATCGACGCTCCTTGCGAATTGATCGACTTCCTTCGTTTCAGTACTTTTTATGCCAGTCAGGTATATGCCGACCAGCCTTATTCGGAAACAGGTATCCTGAACCGGATGGAATATCGTGCTTTGGAAGGTTTCGTGTTTTCGCTCACGCCGTTCAACTTTACTTCCATTGCCTCTAACTTGAACATGGCGCCTGCTATGATGGGAAATGTGGCAGTCTGGAAACCGTCGACAACAGCTATCCATTCTAACTATTTCCTGATGAAAGTGTTCCGGGAAGCCGGTTTGCCCGACGGTGTTGTCAATTTTATTCCGGGGCAGGGAAGCGTGATCGGCAAAGTCATAACGGCCAGCCGTGATTTAGGCGGTTTCCATTTCACAGGTTCCACTTCAACCTTTAACACCCTTTGGCGTCAGATCGGTGAGAATTTAGGACATTATAAATCTTATCCGAAGATTGTCGGTGAAACAGGCGGCAAGAACTTCATCTTTGTCCATCCTTCTGCTCCGGCTTTGGAGGTGGCGACAGCTATTGTGCGCGGTGCGTTTGAGTATCAAGGACAGAAATGTTCGGCTGGTTCACGTGCCTATATCCCTGCTTCACTCTGGAAAGAAGTAAAGGACTATGTCGGCGATATGCTGAAAGAAATCAAAATGGGAGATGTCCAGGATTTCACGAATTTTGTCAATGCGGTTATCGATGAAGCTTCGTTCGACAATATCATGAGCTATATCGATTATGCAAAACAGTCTCCTGATGCGGAAATCGTTTTCGGTGGAAATGGAGATAAGTCCGTAGGTTACTTTGTTGAACCGACTGTCATCCGGACTACGGACCCGATGTTCAAGAGCATGGTGGAGGAGATCTTCGGTCCGGTTATCACGATCTATGTGTATGATGATAATAAATATGAAGAAACACTCGAACTCTGCGACCGTACATCTCCGTATGGTTTGACCGGTTCTATTTTTGCACGCGATCGTTATGCGATCGATATGGCATTCAATAAATTGCGTTATGCCGCGGGTAACTTCTATATCAACGACAAACCGACAGGTGCCGTCATTGCACAACAGCCGTTTGGCGGTTCGCGTGCTTCGGGTACGAATGATAAGGCCGGAGGGCCGTTGAACTTGATTCGCTGGACAAATGCCCGTTGTATCAAAGAGGCTTTGGTTCCGCCGACAAGCTATGGTTATCCGTTTCTTGGAGAAAAGTAATTAATTTTATCAATGAGCCGATAAATCAGGATGTGCCAATATGCCAATGAAAGAGTTTCTCTTATGAATTGGTGATTGGCACATTTTGTGAAACGGTATTCCTATTCATTTTAATGCGTTAACTGTCAACTAATATCAAATACCATGTTAGATTTTAATAATACCGAAATTGCTTTCTCTGCCAAATCGCAGTCTGAGCTGAAAAATGCTTATCTGCTGTTCAATACGATCAAATATCCGTGGCTGGTAAAGTGTGCCAGTGTAGTAAGTAATATTGCTTTGAATATTCATTTTCCGTTAGGATGGGCAGTCAAGCCGACTTTGTACAAGCAATTTGTCGGAGGTGAAACTTTGCAGGACTGTACAAAGGCGATCGACCATCTGCGGAAATTCAATGTACGCTCCACCTTGGATTTTTCAGCCGAAGGAGAGCAAACGCCCGAAGGAATACAAGCTACTTTTGAGGAAACCATACGTTCGATTGATTTTGCAAAGGGAAATGATAATCTGGCCTATGCCGTATTCAAACCGTCCACCATCATAACGGACGAACTTCTCGCTAAGGTATCCGAAAAGCAAGAGGAATTGACCATCGAAGAAGTAAAAGCTTACCGGGAGTTCAAGGAACGCTTTATGGCTTTTTGCCAGCGTGCCTACGACAATGACGTACGCTTGATTGTGGATGCTGAAGACTATTGTTTTCAGGATGCCATCGACTCTTTGACCGATGAGGCCTGCGCAGGTATAATAAGAAACGTGCGATCGTATTTGCTACTTTGCAAATGTACCGCCATGACCGTATGCCGTATTTACGCCGTATTTTGGACGATGCGAAAGAGAAAGGATATATTGCCGGTGTGAAATTCGTACGTGGCGCCTATATGGAAGCCGAGCGTGCCAGGGCAGCTGCTTTGGGATATCCCGATCCGATCTGTAAGGATAAGCAGGCAACGGACGAGAACTTCGACGAGGCTGTCCGCTTCACAATGGATCATCTCGACTGTTTCGAAATGTTTATGGGGACGCATAATGAAGAGAGCAACTATAAATTGGCCAAGCTGATAGATGAAAAAGGCTTAAAACGCGATGATCCCCGTATCTTCTTCGCGCAACTGTTAGGTATGAGTGACAATATTTCTTTCAACCTGGCTCATGAAGGTTATAACGTAACCAAATATGTACCGTATGCAAAAGTGCGGGATGTTTTGCCATACCTGATCCGCCGTGCCGAGGAAAACACTTCGGTTGCCGGGCAAACCAGCCGTGAACTTCGTATGCTGAAAGCAGAATTGGATCGCCGGAAAGCGGTCCGTGCTTTTTGATCGGATTAGAACTTTATCCGTTACTATTCTTTCAAGAGAAAAGTAACGGATAAATCGGCATTTGTGGTTCAAATTTGTCAATACTATAATGGATTTTAAAAAAACAACTATCATACCATCATGTTTCTTGTGTACAACTTGAATATCATGATATATAGAGATGATAGTTTCCTTTTTAACTATCATGCAACTATCATAAATCAGTTGTTTAACCATCATTTTAGCCGTTTTACCCGAAACAGATACACTCCAAAAGTGTTAAAAACGGAATGTTTTCAGGAAAGCATAAGCCTTTTTTGCCGGAACACGTTACTTTTTTGTAAGAAAGACGTTAGATTTTTTCCTCAAAATGCCCGTATCAGGGCCGTTTACACCTCCATCTGAGCGGTCTTGAGATCCGGGTCTGTAGATGTCTGACACCCGGGTCTCGACAAAAAAATGTAACTATATTGCTGAAAATATGCTATATGTTACATGTGAAAAAGTTATTGTATTCATGGTGGTATGGCAGTTGTTTTCGCAATCAATAACACGTTTGCAGAATAAAAATCATCATTTGCTTGCCTTCAATCCCCGAATGACGGAAGAGGTGAAGCCGGAGAGTTCCATTTCGTTCAATCCCTTGATGGTGATACCTCCCGGGGTTGTTACCTTATCGATTTCCGTTTCAGGATTGCTTTTGTTTTCCAATAAGAGGTCGACAGCTCCTTTCACCGTATGGACAACGATTTCCTGTGCCTGCTTCGGGTAAAAACCTAATTCGACACCGCCTTCGATGGCTGCGCGGATATAGCGCAAGGCGAATGCGATCCCGCTGGAAGCCAAAGCGGTTCCGGCAGACATCAGGCGTTCTTCGACCAACATCGCGTTTCCCAATTCGTTGAAGATATTAATGATTAAGTCCGTTTGCTCTTTGGAAGCATTACGGGCTGCTACGAAAGTCATACTGCTAAGCACTTCGATTGCCGTATTCGGCATGATACGGAAAATAGTCGGGGTTGTTAGGCAATCGTCGAACCCCGTGTTTTTGGTCAGATAGGTGTTCAGCAGATCGAATGTGATACCTGCGGCAACGGAAACGATTATCTGTTTGTCATAGTCGAGTATGCCTTTGATCTGGTCGATAATTTCTTCTACGCGCCACGGTTTTACGGCAATGACGATGATGTCGGCGCCTTTGACCGCTTCTACATTGTCCAGCGAGAGGACGAAATCAGGGTTCGTATTCCTCATTTTCTCCAGAGTCGTATCTGATTGTGCCGTGCAAGTGATATCCGATGCTTTAAACATATGACCTTTTGCTAATCCTCGTGCTATGGCACCGCCGATATTTCCGGCGCCGATAATTGTGATCTTCATGTTTTCTTTATATTATAGTTATTATGTCTGACAAAGATACAGTTTAAATTCTCAATTGTCCATTGCCCATTGTCAATTTAATCGTATCTTTGCCTTTCAAAATTAATCTAATAACATAATATAAATAGATTTACATGAAAAAGACAATTATTGCGGTTGGTATGCTGTTCGCCATGACGATGTCTGCAACAATCCATGCACAAGAATCAGGGAAGAAGGAAAATGAAGAAGGGTTTGTTTTTACGACAGTGAAGGAGAATCCGATCACTTCGATTAAGAACCAGAATCGCGCCGGAACTTGTTGGTGTTATTCGACAATGGCATTCCTGGAATCTGAATTGCTTCGTATGGGAAAGGGTGAATATGATTTATCCGAAATGTTTACGGTTTACAATACTTATCTGGATCGTGCGGATGCAGCTGTGCGTACTCACGGGGACGTTTCCTTTTCACAAGGCGGTTCTTTCTATGACGTGATTTATGGAATGGAGGCTTTTGGCCTGGTTCCGGAAGAAGAAATGCGTCCGGGTGTGATGTATGGCGATACGTTGAGCAACCATACCGAACTTTCCGCCCTTGCAGATGCAATGGTCGCAGCTGTTGCCAAAGGCAAACTGCGTAAATTGCAATCAGATGAGAATAACGCCATGTTGTGGAAAAAAGCGGTTGCTGCCGTTCACGAAATTTATTTGGGCAAGGCTCCTGAGAAATTTACTTATAAAGGTAAAGAATATACTCCGCAGTCTTTCTATAAGTCAACCGGTTTGAATCCTTCCGACTATGTGTCTTTGACATCTTATACACATCGTCCGTTCTATACCCAATTCCCGATCGAAGTCCAGGATAACTGGCGTCATGGATTGTCTTACAACTTGCCTATCGACGAATTGATGGAAGTGTTCGACAATGCTATCAATACCGGCTATACGATTGCCTGGGGTTCTGACGTGAGCGAATCCGGCTTTACCCGTGATGGTGTAGCCGTTATGCCTGACAATGACAAGGTTCAGGAGTTGAGTGGCTCCGATATGGCTCATTGGCTGAAATTGAAACCGGAAGAAAAGAAACTGAATACGAAACCTCAACCACAGAAATGGTGCACGCAGGAAGAACGCCAGTTGGCTTATGACAACTACGAAACGACTGATGACCACGGTATGCAGATCTATGGTATCGCTAAAGACCAGGAAGGCAACGAATACTACATGGTGAAGAACTCTTGGGGGACTTCCAATAAGTATGAAGGCATCTGGTATGCATCCAAGGCATTTGTCCGTTACAAGACTATGAACATCGTTGTTCACAAAGATGCACTTCCTAAAGCGATCAAAGCGAAATTAGGAATCAAATGATTTATCCCTATTGCTATTCCAATTTACAAATCATAAACAGAAAAGAGGCCTCCAGGAATCGGAGTGCCTCTTTTCTGTTTATATAAAAGATGTGCTGTGAAGATGTATCGATTATTGTACGAGCTTTAGCGTGTAATTAAGGTCGGAGGCGGCTTTTTGTAATTCCTGGTTCAGCATGGTCAGGCTATCCCCTTCTGCCTGGAAATAAAATACCATGCTGCCATCACTTGGGATCAGTTCATATATGACTGCGCTTGCATCAGCAGGAGTTCCTTTTTTCACTTGGCGTTTACCGGTAGAAGTGAATGTCTGGTCTTTGCCGTTTTCGGCTTCCAGATAAGTGGCGTCCAATTCATAAACGCCGTCATCACTATCTTGCTGATAGAACAATGTCAGGTCGTAAACGATACCAGGTCCATCGGCGGCAGGAATAGTCCCTTTATATTTTTTTTGTACGACTGCCCCCTTTTTCGGATCCAGTTTCAAGGAGTCGCGCATATTGACCGGCTTTGCCGGTTTAGCTTTTACAACTGGTAGCTCCGGCAGAGAAGGAGCATCGGGAGCCGCTTCGGCGACGGCAATACTTTCTTCTTCAACTAACACGGGAGTGTCTTTTGCTGCCTTCCCGTTACATGCAGCCAAAAATGCCAGTGCTGCTACTGCGATAAAATACTTTTTCATTTTGTACTTTTTATTTAGAGATTTAGTGCCTTTTGGAGATATAACAAAAGACCCCCTGCCTTTTGTTTTTGCAGAGGGTCTTTTTAACTATCTACCGCCGGCGGGCAGATGGTCCAGCCAGTATTTGGCCATCGTCATTCGTAAGTGCAGGGTGGTGCCAGGACGTTCGTAAATGCCGTGGCTGCGCATCGGATAGCTTACTTGGCTGAACATCTTGCCATGTTTCACCAGCTCGTCGACCAGCATCTCGCAGTTCTGATAGTGGACGTTATCGTCGCCAGTACCGTGTATCAGGAGCAGGTTCCCTTTCAGTCCGGATGCGTATGTGATAGGAGAACCTTTTCGGTAACCTTCCGGATTGTTTTGAGGTGTGTTCATGTACCGTTCCTGATAAATCGTGTCGTAGGTGCGTTGGTCGGCAACGAAAGCGATGGCGATACCCGTATGGAAGACGTCCGGATAACGGAACATAGAGTTCAGTGTCTGGCTTCCGCCGCCGCTCCATCCAGTAATGCCGATACGGTCCGCGTCGATAAACGGGTAACGGCGTGCCATATCTTGGATGCCTCGTGCCTGGTCTTCGGATGCGAACGTGCCGACCTCGCCATAGATGCATTTACGCCATTCGCGGCCGCGCGGAGTGTTGGCTCCTCGGTTGTCGATGCTGACAACGATATATCCGAGGTTGGCGACATATTGGTTCCAGAGATCACCACCGCCCCATACATCCTGTACGGTCGAACTGGCCGGTTCGCCATAGACCTCTATGATGACGGGGTATTTCTTTGTCGGATCGAAGTTGACCGGTTTGATCATCCAAGCATCCAGTTCGAGATTGCCGGAGGTCACTTTGACGAACTCTTTCGGGTTCAGCCCCAGCGCAGCATATTGTTCGCGTGCCTTTGCATTGTCCTCTATCATCCTTACAGACTGATGCTTGGGGAAGGAAACCATGTCGATCATTGAAGGGGTTGCCGCATTGCTATAGGTATGGACCGCCCATTTTCCGGTAGGCGACATATTATAACGATGCTGTCCTGGCTGTCCTGCCGGACTGAGCCGTTTCACTTCTCCTTTTCCGAAAAGTTCGGCACTGTAGAGATAACGTTGGGTATAGTTTTCCGGTGAAGCGATAAAATATACCAGTCCCTTCTGAAGATCCGTCCCGACCGGCGATATATAGTCGAAGTCGCCTTTCGTAACCGGCTGTATCTCCTTCCCGTCCCGGCTGATGCGATAGAGGTGGCGCCATCCGTTGCGTTCGCTCTCCCAGGTGAACCAAGTATTGTCCTTCAGCCATTGGATATTGTCGTTCGTGTCCAGCCATGCTGCATCTGTGTCGGTGAAGATATTTTGAGGTGTAGGGCTACCGATGCGGGCGATCCATACTTTGTTCGTGTTCTGAGGACGGTTCATCTGCTGGATGAACAGTTCGTTGCTTCCGGGGATAAACTCCATACGGGGAATGTAGTTGTTTCGCGGATCGCCGGGAATCTCTATCCAGGTTGTCGCTCCCCCGGCTGCCGGAAGATAGC
>ULXW01049745.1_pt1 | contig 11568 bp, 8 predicted proteins | sample 1961661 | NCBI WGS metagenome assembly ULXW01 (sample SAMEA4835849, study PRJEB28245) | human gut metagenome | biome: gut microbiome; material: fecal sample | place: Denmark | collected 2008 | reverse complement strand
GTATCTATCATCGCTCGTTTGATTTTTTTTGCGAAGGTAGGATAGTGGGATAGTGGAATTATGGCATGATTATACTTTTATTCGTTTATTCTTCTCAATAGCGAGAGGAATGAACCCGGAAGGGCTGCCGCAATTATCGGGGCTTGCTTGTATTCTAACCCTCCTCTATTACTTCCATTGCTGGTCTTTTTAATCCCTCCGTCCTTTGGACACCTCCCCTATATTTTGCGTTGCAAAACACCCCGTAAGGCTACGGGACACGGCAGGGGAGGAGGGTGAGAGTAATCCTCCGCTCATTGCAGTGCGATGCCCCGCATACGGAGCACAGCAAGGGAGGAGTTTAGAAGTAGCTCTCTATTCATTTGCGATTTTTCTATTTCAACCCCCTCTCCCTTTGGGCACTCCCCCTATATTCCTTGTAGGAACACAGGGGGAGAGGTTGAGATGTATTCCGCTTTCGCCCTTGCTCCGATTTTATGAGCCACACCCCGCAATGCTGCGGGACACGGCAGGGGGAGAGGAGGGTTAACTCTATTACTTCCATTGCAGTTTTTTTTAAGCCCTCTCCTCGTCGCTACACTCCTCAGCTCTCCCCTATATTTTGCGTTATAAAACACCCCGTAAGGCTATGGGACACGGCAGGGGAGGAGTGAAATATCTTTCGTCATCTTTATTCTACTGTTGTTTTAACCCCTCCGTCACTTCGTGCCACCTCCCCTATATTTTGCGTTACAAAACACAGGGGAGGAGGGTAATACCAGCTTCGAAAATGAAGTCGGGTATAGGTCTTTTTTCTTTGCCGTTTTGTAGTACCCCGTAATGCTATGGGGCAGGGGAGAGGTTAAAGCAGTTCTTTTGCAGTTTAAGCAAGTGTGGGGTATAATATTCTTATTTTTGAACTCGACGAGGTGTTAGATTTGAAAGGGGAAATAAAAAAGGACTGTAATTTACAGTCCTTGTGTAGTTGCGGGAGCCGGACTCGAACCGACGACCTTTGGGTTATGAGCCCAACGAGCTACCACTGCTCCACCCCGCGATGTTTGTGAGTGCAAAGGTATGGATAATTTTTTAAATAGCAAATATTTTGAAGAGAAATATATGTAGTTTGTTTTTGGATTTTATTTAAGTTGTTGAATGATAGAAGATTATTTTATTGTTAAAAATGTAAATACCGTGGTATGAAGGAAAAACGGGGTGCATACTTTGGTATTTCATGATAAAAATGTGTAATTTCGCACAAGTTTTGTACAGATGTGCAGATAGATGAATTAGGATTATGGTTCGTACACGAGAATTGCTTATCGATGTTGCCCGTCAGTTGTTTGCCCGTCAGGGTGTGGCCGCTACGACGATGAACGATATAGCCGAGGCGTCGGGAAAGGGTCGCCGTACGATTTATACCTATTTCAAGAACAAGAATGAGATTTATTGGGCCGTCGTGGAAGCCGAATCGAAGCATTTATACGCTCGATTGGAGGGGCTTACAAACCGGGATTTGCCTCCCGAAGAGAAGTTGCTCAACTATATCAATATCCGTTTGGAGGCTGTGAAAGAAGCTGTCGTGCGTAACGGGACATTGCGAGCGGAGTTTTTCAGGGATATTTGGAAAGTGGAGAAGGCCCGGAGGAGTATAGACTTGCGAGAAGTGGCCTTGTTGCGGAGTATATTGAGCGAGGGCGTGGAGCAAGGTGTATTTCATATTCCTAATGTGACGACTACTGCTTCGGTGCTTCATTATGCGCTTCGGGGGCTGGACGTCCCTTATATCCGCAATAATTTTTCGGAATCGGGAATAGACCGATCGAGATTGAAGGATTATATATTGGATTTTATTTTATACGGAATAAAACGATAGAAATATGAACCAAAGGGACGAGGCGCATGTCTTGTCCCTGTATTATGAAAAAAAGAGTTATGAAATTACTTGAAGGAAAAGTCGCTGTGATTACCGGCGCAGCACGGGGCATAGGAAAGGCTATCGCCCTGAAATTCGCTTCGGAAGGAGCTGATATCGCATTTACGGATCTTGTTATCGACGAGAACGGTAAAGCTACCGAAAAAGAGATTGCCGCTTTTGGCGTGAGAGCCAAAGGGTATGCTTCGAACGCAGCTAATTTCGAAGAGGCTCACAAGGTGGTGGAAGAAATTGTAAAGGATTTCGGCCGTATCGATGTTTTGGTGAATAACGCAGGTATCACTCGTGACGGTTTGATGATGCGCATGACGGAGCAGCAATGGGATATGGTTCTTACCGTGAACTTGAAATCGGCATTTAATTTTATCCATGCCGTAACTCCTATTATGATGAAACAAAAATGCGGGAGTATTATAAATATGGCTTCGGTCGTCGGTGTATCGGGTAATGCCGGACAGTGTAATTACTCGGCTTCGAAAGCCGGTATGATAGGTTTGGCGAAGTCCATCGCCAAAGAGCTGGGCTCTCGCGGCGTGCGTGCCAATGCTATCGCTCCGGGTTTTATCATCACCGATATGACAGCGGCTCTTTCGGACGAAGTGAAAGCCGAATGGGCTAAACAAATTCCTTTGCGTCGAGGCGGTACGCCCGAAGATGTGGCTAATGTAGCTACTTTCCTTGCCTCGGATTTGTCGTCGTATGTAACGGGACAGGTTATCCACTGCTGCGGCGGTATGAATATGTAATCGGGTCTGCACGACAAGGCATATATAGTACAGGGGCTATATCGTTCAGATATAGCCCCTGTATTGTTCCTATATTTATTTCCCGGCGGCGTTTACCGAGCCGCTGTTGATCGAGTTGTCGATTCGTTGTTGTCCGGCTTCGTGTTGACGACCCCAGTTGAGGTTCCAACTCACGCTAAATGCGACCATTTGTTTGATGGCATTTGAGGTCATTTCGCGATAGTATCCAGCATATCGGTTCCGGTTTTCCGATTTCACTTTGTAGTCGTTGATAAAAGGATCGAGTACCATCACTCCGAAATTCCAATCCTTATAGTTATAGGAAAGTTTAAGGGTGTGTACATTTTCACCGCCTTCGAGGGTTTCTCCCCAAAACCGGTTAAAGTTGGTTTGGAGCATACCTTCGAGCGCAAAGTTCCAATGCGAAAGTTCGAAGGTGGCATAGGCATAAAAGTTGTTATAAGTGTGGGTATAGTTGTTCCCCCGCATCCAGTAGCGGTGCCAGGCTGGCCCGGCACTCAGGGTGATCCAATCGGGGACAACCATCACCCGAGTATCGAGGTAAAAGCGTAGCTCCTCAGCATTCTTTTGGTTGTTGTATCGAGTAAGAATTTTGTCGCCCACCCACACTTTCTCGGGCATGATCGCACCGGGAGCATGGGTATAGAATGCGCCGAGTTTTCCGTAAAATATTCCCCGGTTGTACTGGTATTGCAGTTCGTATTTATAGGTGGCATAGGGCTTTATGTCGGGGTTCCCGGTCGATTGCTGTATGCCGTCGATTTCCTGAACTACGGGGCTGAGCATATCGAGGGTGATTACGCTGCCCATGCGGACAAAGTTGAATCGTAGGGAAGAATAGTCGTCGATGGTATATCGGGCCGTGAACCGGGGGCGCCAAATGGAGTAGGTGTGGGACTCCCGTCCACGGGGTGCATAGGAATAGAGGCTATACCCGATACCGGCCGAGAAGTCAAAATGTTTTCCCAACCGCATCCAATATTCGCCGAAAATATAGCTGTTCCCCTGATTCATGTGGTCGTCGATACCTTGCTCCACATAATCGTTGGTAATCCACGACTGGGTGTGGCGGATACCTGCTGTCACACGGCTGTTTTCCCATGTTCTTTCATAATCGACTTCGCCCAACACCGAGTAGGTGCGGCTTTTGATAAGGTTATCGATACCGACGAGAGGTTCCCCGGTCTTGAAATCATCGTCGGTATAAATAAGTTCGTCCTCGGTATAGATACGGTGGCTATTGGGCTGCTCATAACTTGCCACGATATTGACAATAATCAGTTGGTCGTCGGTGAGGTTGTTCTGATAGTAAAGATTAAGCTGGGGATTAATACGGCAATTTTTCTCTTTGTCGAACATAAGGTTAGTTGTGCCACCGGGCGAATGGTCGGTGAGAAGCCCCCGAAAAATGTTCTCGTATTGAAAATTATAGAATTTGAGTGTCGCGTTGAACATCTGCTTTTTGGAATCGAGGTAATTGTAGTTGAGCGAATGTCCGTTGTTCCATTGCTCAAAACGACTCCCGTCGAGACTTTTTTCGGTGCGTGTGTAGCGAGTACCATCGGGCAGCTCGTAATGTTCGGAGTTGTCGCGTTGCATTTTTAAATTCCAACGGGGCGCAAACCAACCCGAATAGGAAACCTCCGACTTGCCGCTGTTGGCTTTGGCTGCCAACCAGTACTCGCCAAATCCCCGATTGACACTTTGGGTAAGGTCGCCCATGAAACTGCCGCCCGAAGTGGGATTCTTGACAATGAAATCAATCACGGCTCCCACCTCACCGTAACGCACGCCCGGGTTGTCGATATACTCGACACGCACGATTTGTTCGGGCGAAAGAGCTTGTATATCCTTGTTATCGACGGGACGGCCGTTGATACGCAGGCTCACCTCGTTCTTGTCGGCCAAAGCGATACTGTTGTCGGTAGGGTTAATGATAACACCCGGAATCTGTAACTTTTGGAGCAGTTGCAACCCGTTACTCGACTGTTTTATCTGTTGGGCATTGGGGAAAAGCAGATTGCGGTCTGCTTTACGTACCCAAGCGGAGGCTTCTACGGTTACTTCGTCGAGTTCTATGTGATCTATCGAGGCTTCTATGGAGTCGATGTCGATTCCCGTTGTGTCGGCATAAACTACTTCTATCGTATCGTTGTCGGTTGCGGGATGCGCTTTTGTCGTGGAAAAGACCGCTAATATACCTGCAAGGAGGAGTGCTTTTTTTATCATTGTATGTGTCGTTTTCTAATAGAGACGTAATTTCTCTACATTCGGTTGCAAAAAAACTGTGCAAAAATAAATTTTTTTTTATCGTCCTGTCTTTGGTTATAAGTTTTTCTATATATTTTAATAGGGAGGGGCTTGGTCGGGACAAGGGAAGTGGAGGTAAGCTACGATTCGGTGGGAAAAACGAAAAGTTCGTTTTGTCTTTTTTGGGGCTTGCGCTATTTTGCAAGGCTTGCGAAAAAATAGGCGGAGTCTTGATATATCCAAGCACATTTGTTTCTGCGCTCGGTTTGTACTATTTTTGCACAAGATTGAAATTTGTGTAAATTATGGAAGTCCTTTACGAAGACAATCATCTGATTATTGTCAATAAGAGTTGCTCTGAGATTGTGCAAGGCGATAAGACGGGAGATACTCCGTTGAGCGAGATGTTGAAAGCGTGGTTGAAAGAGAAATATAATAAGCCGGGTAATGTCTTTGTGGGAGTAACTCATCGGCTCGACCGTCCGGTGAGCGGGTTGGTAGTGTTTGCCAAGACGAGCAAGGCACTGGCGAGATTGAACGATATGTTTCGTAACGGCGAGGTAAAGAAAAGTTATTGGGCTATCGTGAAACGAGCTCCTGAAAAGGAGAGCGGCGAACTCGTACATTATTTGGTCAGAAACGAGAAGAGTAACAAGTCGGTAGCGTACGACCGGGAGAAACCGGGTGCGAAACGGGCTGTATTGGATTATAAAATTTTGGCTCGGGGCGATCGTTATACCTTGTTGGAAGTGGATTTGAAAACAGGCCGGCATCATCAGATCCGCTGTCAGCTTGCCAAGATAGGCTCGCCTATCAAGGGGGATTTGAAGTACGGAGCGGAGCGTTCCAATCCCGATGGGGGGATTTCGTTACATGCCCGTCATATCGAGTTTGTTCACCCGGTTTCGAAAGAGCTTGTGAGCGTGACGGCTCCTGTCCCGTCCGATAATTTGTGGCAGGCGTTCGAAAAGATGGTGGAAGGAAAATAGAACGTGCTTTTCAGTACCCGAAAGAAATCTTTACTTTTTTCCCTTTTATCTTTTCGTTTTTGAGGCGGGTGAGCGTTTCGTGCGCTTTGTCGCGAGTTACAGCGACATAGCTGTAATGGTCTTTAATCTCGATGAGCCCTATCTCGTCGGCTGCGAGCTTTCCTTTCTGAGTGAGGAATCCCACGATGTCTCCTTTGCTTATTTTTTCTTTTTTCCCGGCTGCGAAATGGAATGTGGCCATTGGCGGAGTTTGCAGGAAGTTGGCTTTCGGGTCGATTCGGAAGTCGGTCGCCTCGGTTGCGTATTCGGGCATTTGTTCTGTGGGGCCGAGAATGATAAATGCTTCTCCTTCGGCATGCATGCGGGCGGTGCGTCCGTTGCGGTGCGTGAAACTTTCGAAGTCGACGGGCAGGTGGTAATGTACGATGTATTTGACTTCGGGAATGTCGAGCCCCCGTGCGGCCAGGTCGGTAGAGATACAGATGTAGCTGCTGTGGTTGCGGAATTTACAAAGCGCTCTTTCTCGGTCGGCTTGTTCCATGCCGCCGTGGAAGGCTTCGGCGATAATGCCCCGGTCGGTGAGGAACTGCCGTACCCGTTCCACGCTTTCACGTTGGTTGCAAAAGATGAGGGTGAGTCCCGGTTTGAGGTTGTGCAACAGGGCAAGCAGCGTTTCCAATTTGTCTTTTATCGGCGAGTCGATTCGGTAGAGCGATAGTCTGTCGGTCGGCATAGTCTCGTTGTCTTTCCGTGAGCCGAGGAAATTGAGCTTTACCGGTTTTTTCAAAGCGGTGAAGGCCGGTAGAGATTCACTGTCGGTCGCTGAGGTGAGAATCTTTTTCTTTACGTTTTTCAAGGGAGCGATAATTTCTTGCATTTCGTCCTGAAAGCCTAAGGCGAGGCATTTGTCGAATTCATCGAGGACGAGGGTATCGAGCGTTTCGAGTACGATTCGTCCCCGGCGTATGTGGTCGGCGATTCTTCCGGGAGTTCCCACGATAAGAGCGGGAGCTACGGCGAGCGATTTACTTTCTTCCCGTACGGAGTGGCCGCCGTAACAGCAAACTATTTTTATACCTGCGGCGATTTGACGCAATACGTTGTCGATTTGTAAAGCGAGCTCGCGGGAGGGAACGATGACGAGCGCTTGCACTCCGGCAATTTTGGGGGAGATTCGAGACAGTACGGGCAGAAGGAATGCTAATGTTTTTCCCGAGCCTGTGGGTGAGAGCAGTATAATGTCGTTTGGCCGCATAGCCGTTTCGAGCATTTGCTTCTGCATGCCGTTCAGTGAGTCGATATTCAAGTTGCGACACGCTTTGTCGATAAGAGCCGATGTTTCTTTCATGTCTGCAAAGATAATGTAAGCCGAGGGTCGAAGCAAATTTATTTGTTTATGTCGGAATTCTGACTTTTGGTGTTGTACAAAGAACGAGAAAAATAAAGCGCATCGATTGGCTTTTACAATGGGAATCGGATTGAAAAATAATTTGAAAAAATGACGATCTAATAAAGTGTTTGTATTTTTATATTTAAAATAATGTTAAATATGCTAGAATTATGCTTGAAAATTATGTTGTATAACAGAAAATTCATACATTTGCAATGTGTTTTTCATAGTATTAGATTAAGATTAAGGTTAACAAAGATTGGTTGTCGTGAGACAATCAATTTTTTTTTGCCTATTCATTATTTCATATTGTTTGATAGCCCCTTTATTTTACAACGGTAATAAATACTCCTAACTATTTTCTAACCCCTCCGTCACTACGTGCCACCTCCACTATATTTTGCATAACAAAACACCCCGTAAGGCTACGGGACACGGCAGGGAGAGAGTATGATACCCGATTGTTGCTGTTGCTTTTTTTTAACCTCTCCGTCGTTTCAACCCCCTCGCCCTGCGGGCACTCCCCCTATATTCCCTAACGGAGACGCAGGGGGAGAGGATTGGAAGTGGCGTTTCGGTTTCGGTATAAGGATACATTGTGCACTCCTCCCCTATGTTTTGCATTGCAAAACATAGGGGAGGAGTCCGAAAGCCGGAGGGATTGGAAAATATTATATTTCAATCGTATATGTTTTTGAATTTGCAGCTCGTTTATTTTTTTAGATGGCTTATGTGGGCGGTATATCCAACCGGTGTTTTATTTAAAGTGTGTTTTCCCTTCTCTTATTTTAATTACAGTAGTTCATTTTGACGCAGAGGGACATATGGGGATTTAGATTTCTATACTTGCCCTGTATCGGCTGTGGGGGGAAACCGGAGTGAGTGCGAGGTATCCGCGCAGGAGTTTCCCGTCGGTTATGCGGGGTGGATTTGTTTTTAGTCGGGCGATGTGGTCGTTGTGGAGTTCTCCCGGTTTGGGATAATAGTCTACACGGTATCGCCCTTCCGTCTCCGGCGGCAAAAAGCGGTCGGCGAGTTTGCGTGCGACCATACCCATATTCATGCGTAGATTGAGTTCGACGAACGGGTGCAAGAGTGTGTTTCCTCGTTTGTCGCGATAGGCCATTATGTCTACCCCGAAATATCCGGTGTAGTACGGGGCTATGCGTTCGGTGAAAAAGTCGATGAGCGATTTTTTGACGGCAGTGATGATTTCGAGGCCGACGGCATGGGTCAGTTGGAGTTCTAAGACGGCATCGCTTGCCAACCGGTTTTCTTTATATGCTCCGTGACGGTCGGTGAGGAACGAGGAATATCCGGCGAATTTTACTTCGGATCCGTCGCTGTGAAACTCCATGGCCCAGTCGCTGATTTTGTCATAGACCGGTTCGCCCATAAGCATGCCTTGTTTCTGCAATACTCCGTTGCTCCATTGAGCCAATGCCGTGTCATATCCGTAAAGATTCCAATAGAGTCCGCGCCCGCTGCCCGACCACGGGGCTTTCAGGATTTTACGATCGGATTGTTCTGTGAAGGATCGAATCTCGTCGGCTGTGTGTAGTTCTACCGGAAGTTCGGGAAAAGGGTAATCGATGCGGTTACGAAGGTATTCCCCGATTTCGGCGGAAAATTTTCGGTGGGATAGTTCCCGAATGGTATCGCATTGTCGTGCGGACGGTAATAGGGTTTTATCGATTCCCGCTAATCTCAAACGTTTTATCAAATCGCGGTTCCACCCCCAAACATGTATCTGTTTTACTTGTGCTCCATCGAGCCGGTCGGGTGTTACCGTAGAAATCTTTAAATGGAACGGGGCTAATGTGTGAAGAAAATCGGACGGTAATTTATCGGGTATGTATATCGTGGAGTCGTCGTCGGCATACCAAAGGGGAAGGGCGGAGAGTTCTTTCCCGATGAGTTGCGCTGCCGGTGGAGGGGTGTAATTTTCTCCACCGAAGGCTATGGCCAAGTCGTTTTCGGGATTGAACAGATAGAGGTTCATGATATGCCGTTTTTTTTATGGGACAAAGATACGGAAAAAGGAAAGAGACTTTATCGAACAAATGTATTTGTTTTCCCTGTCGGATTGCTTACGCCCTCGATTTATACGAATATCGGGCTTTTCCCATTTGTCGCAAAATGCCGATGAATGTTGTCATATTTTTTTAAAAGAAGATGATTGTTGTATTTTTTTAAAAAAATAATCAAAGAATGATTGCAGATTGTAAAATAATAATATTATATTTGCATATAGATAAGATTAAATTCGACTATGTAAAACTCAATTTTCGTTGTTTTCGGTTGCCTGTTTTTAGGAGTGGGAGAATAGAGAGGCTTTGCATTCGAGATGGTATTTCGATAGTTTTTGAATAAAAGATGCTTTTTCTTCATATTAATTAAAATAGAATAGCTATGAAAAAAATTACTTCTGTTCTTTTTCTTTTCTATTGTTTTTCGGTAGGGTGGGCTCAGACTGTTCCTCCTTGTACGTTGGAAATAACCGATGCCGAGACTTTTGCTCGTGATTGGACAGTGATCGATGTCAATAGCGACGTAAGTGCCAATACGTGGGCCTATAACGATGGCAATGCGATGTATACGCAAGATAAGAGTAATGCCGCCGATGATTGGCTAATCGCTCCGGCGGTGACCCTCGAAGCCGGGAAAGCCTATAAGGTGTCGGCTTATGTGAAGCATTCTTCTACATTTGGTTCGGATAAACAAAAAATAGAATTGAAAATAGGGACGGCGCCTACGGTAGAAGGGCTGACGACCCGGTTGGTTTATGACGAATCTTTTCAAAGTAGATTGTTCGTGGAAAAATCGGGGACGTTTTCACCGGCGGAGAGCGGTGTTTTTTATGTGGGATTGCGTTGTTACAGCGAATCGTATAATGGCGATCTCTATTTCCAGAAGATCGTTATCGAAGAGGCTCCCGTTTATCCGGCACAAATTACAGACCTTTCCATCGTTGCGGGGGAGAGGGGAGCGATGTCGGCGACTCTTTCATGGACATGGCCTTCGTCCGACCATTTGGGCGGTGCGCTTTCGAACCTCTTGGGCGCTAAAATATATCGGGGGACAGATTTGGTCGCTACTCTCGATACGGCTACTGTGGGAGGAAAAGCTGGTTGGATAGATTCTTCTATCGAGACAGCCGGAAATTATACATATAAAGTGGTCGCATATAATACGTTCGGGAATTCTCAGGGCTCAGCAACGACCGTTACTTCCCCGTGGATAGGGAATGATACTCCTGCGGCAGTTACCGATTTGGTGGCTTTGGCAGAAGATGCGACTGTGAGCCTTTCGTTTACGCCACCGACAGTCGGAAAGAACGGTGGATATATCGATACCGAGGCGCTTACGTATGAAATCGGCCGTACCCCGGGTGGTGTCTTGTCCGAAAGTTTTTCGGGACCATTCCCTTATATCGATGAAGTCCTGGAATTGGGCAGTTATGTTTATACGGTCGTCGCAATGTTCGATGGTAAAGCGAGCGTATCGGTCGCTTCCAATAAGGTTGTTGCCGGAGGAGCGAAAGAATTACCGTATAGCGAGAGTTTCGATACCGAATCATCGCTCGATTTGTTTACTATACTGAGTGCCAACGGGGATAATTCGACTTGGAAATATGATAGCTCGAAAAAAATGGTTCAGTATTGGGGCGGTAGTGATGCCGATGAGTGGCTTATTACGCCTAAATTGAATTTGGTGGCCGGGAAGAATTATAAACTACTTTTCAAAACTGGGCTTGAAAATGCGGCTTCTGAGGAAAGTTATAAGGATTTGAGCGTGACGATTGGTCGGGCCGCCACGGCGGAAGCTCAATCTACCCGATTGTTCCGGGATACAATTCAGTCTGCTTTGATGGAAGAGAAAGAGGTTGTCTTTTCTGTTTCCGAGTCGGGTGGATACCATATAGGTTTCCATTGTTACGGACAGACCAATTGGTATGCTATATTCATCGATGACCTGTCGGTGGACGAAACAGTGGTTGTCCCGGCCGTCGTTTCCGATTTGACCGTCGCTCCCGGTGAACAGGGCGCTATGTCTGCCACGGTTGCATGGACCAATCCTTCTCTTTCGGCTGCCGGTACGCAACTGCCGATGTTGACGAAAATGGAGTTGTATCGGGGCGAAACTCTTATTTATACACAAGAAGATCCGATAAAAGGAGGTTCGGAACAGGTGATCGATGAAGATGTGCCTGCTCCGGGCAAATATGAATATAGAGTCATCGGTTATGTCGAGGAG
>ULXW01012318.1_pt1 | contig 11637 bp, 9 predicted proteins | sample 1961661 | NCBI WGS metagenome assembly ULXW01 (sample SAMEA4835849, study PRJEB28245) | human gut metagenome | biome: gut microbiome; material: fecal sample | place: Denmark | collected 2008 | reverse complement strand
CCACAGAATCTGCGGCACTACGTCCGTTAAACTCCGGTTTATTTACCAAGTTCAGTCTTTAAAGCTGCTGTCAATGCCGGAACGATCTTATTTAAGTCTCCAACAAGACCATAATCAGCTACATCGAAGATCGGTGCATCTTCATCTTTGTTGATCGCAATGATAAGATCAGAATCTTCCATACCTGCTACGTGCTGGATTGCTCCGGAAATACCGATTGCGAAGTAAATCTGTGGACGAACTGTTTTACCTGTCTGTCCAACCTGAAGATCTACTGGTAACCAGCCATTCTCTACAACAGCACGGGAGCAGCTTACAGTACCGCCAAGAACTTCTGCTAAGTCCTCTAACAGTTTGAAGTTCTCTTTGGAACCTACTCCACGTCCACCAGATACCAAAATCTTAGCTTCCATGATATTTGCTGTAGATTTTACAGCTTTTACAACATTGAGGATTTCAACATATCTGTTGTTAGGTGTGAATCCTGGATTGAATTCAACAACGTTTGCTTTTGCACCAGCGATTGGAGCAATCTTCTGCATAACACCTGGACGAACGGTTGCCATCTGTGGGCGGTTATCCGGGCAAGCGATTGTAGCGATTGTGTTACCACCAAATGCTGGACGAGTCATTAACAACTGATTGTGTTTCTGCTCAGATTCTTTTCCTGGAGCAGCAACCAATGGGAAATCACCGATTTCAAGAGAAGTACAGTCTGCTGTAAGACCTGTTTTAACTCTTGCTGATACAGTAGGACCAAGATCACGTCCGATAGCTGTTGCACCAACTAACATGATCTCTGGTTTGTACTCATTGATTACAGATGCCAGTGCATGTGCATATGGCTCTGTTCTGTATTCTTTTAATTCAGGATCGTCTACAACGATAACACGGTCTGCACCATACTCTGCTAACTGATCTGCTAATCCTTTGACGCCAGAGCCGATCAATACTGCTGTAACTTCTGTATTTAAGTCTTTTGCTAAATCTTTACCTTTGCCAAGCAATTCAAATGCAACACCGTCTAATACGTTATCTACCTGCTGTGCAAAGACAAATACTCCCTTATATTCTTCTAATGACATCTTATTCACCACTTTTCCTTATTTTTTTAGATAATGTGTTTCTCTTTGAATTTACCGATCAAGTATGCTACGGATTCTGCTGGATCAAGATTTACTTTCTCACCAGCTCCTTTTGCTACTTTATCAGATGCTTTTGCAATCTTTGTTGGTGATCCTTTTAATCCAAGGTCAGAATCATCAACATCCTTTAAGTCTGCTCTTCCCCAAACAGTCACTTCTTTGTCACATGCATCAAAGATTCCACCTGGTGTCATGTAACGTGGCTGATTTAATTCAGAAAGTGCTGTCACTAAGCAAGGCATTTTTGCTTTTAATTCATGATATCTGTCTTCATACTGTCTCTTAACGATAACAGAATCTCCATCAACTTTAATGTCTGCTGCGTAAGAGATAACTGGTAAACCAAGATGTTCAGCGATCTGTGGTCCTACCTGTGCGGTATCTCCATCGATAGCCTGACGTCCTGTGATGATAAGATCATAATCTAAGTTACGAAGAGCACCAGCGATTGTAGTAGATGTTGCCCATGTATCTGCTCCACCTAATACTCTGTCTGTTACAAGGATTGCATCATCTGCTCCCATTGCCATTGCTTCACGAAGAACTGCATCAGCCTTTGGAAGTCCCATGGTAAGAACTGTAACTTTTGCTCCTGTCTCATCTTTGATTCTTAATGCTGCTTCAAGACCTGCTTTGTCATCTGGGTTCATGATAGCAAGCATTGCTGCTCTATCAAGTGTTCCATCTGGATTGAATTTTACTCCACCCTTTGTATCAGGAACCTGTTTAATACATACTACGATATTCATGTATTTTCCACTCCTTATGTTATTATATTTTCATTAATCGCGGATTACTCGAAACACTTCGTGTTTCTCGTGCGCGTTGCGCTCTCAAATGTCTGTCAGAAATATTTCATTCTCGCAAGCGTGATTCTATATTTCTTCCATCCATTTTCAATCCGCTAGATCACGTCTATTTAAGCAATGCACCTGAGATAACCATGCGCTGTACTTCGCTTGTTCCCTCATAGATCTCTGTGATCTTAGCATCACGCATCATACGCTCTACATCGTACTCTCTGATGTATCCATATCCACCGAATAACTGAACAACTTCTGTTGTAACAGCCATTGCTGTCTCTGCTGCGAATAATTTTGCTTTTGCAGCTTCTACAGAGTAAACTTTCTGGTTTGCTTTTGCCATTGCTGCTTTATAAACTAACATCTGAGCGGCTTCAATTCTTGTTGCCATATCAGCTAACTTGAACTGTGTATTCTGCTGCTGTGCGATAGAACGACCAAACTGTTTTCTTTCTTTTGTATAAGCGATTGCGCGCTCTAATGCACCTTCTGCAATACCAAGTGCCTGGGAAGCGATACCAATACGTCCACCATCTAATGTATGCATAGCGATTGGGAATCCTTTTCCTTCAGGTCCAAGTAACGCATCCTTTGGAATTCTGCAGTCTTCAAAAATTAACTCATAGGTAGAAGATCCACGGATACCCATCTTCTTCTCTTTTGTTCCGAAGGAGAATCCTGGAGCACCTTTTTCTACGATAAATGCGGAGAAGTTCTTTTTCTTTCTTCCTCTCTTGTCCTCTGTAATGCTTGTGATAGCGATTACAATATAAACATCTGCAACTTTACCATTGGTAATGAAGCATTTTGATCCGTTTAATACCCATTCGTCACCGTCTAAAACAGCTTTTGTCTGAGCACCCTGAGCATCTGTACCAGCACCTGGTTCTGTCAATGCGAAAGCACCAAGTTTCTCGCCTGTAGCAAGTGGTCTGACATATTTCTGTTTCTGTTCTTCTGTACCGTAAGTCATAATTGGATCGATGCAGAGAGAAGTATGTGCGGAAACAACAACACCTGTTGTAGCGCAAACTTTTGATAACTCTTCTACACACATAACATATGTTAATGGATCACATCCCTGTCCGCCGTACTCCTTTGGTACCGGGATTCCCATGAATCCATATTTTGCCATTTTCTTAACTGTCTCTGCTGGGAACTGTTCTGTCTCATCAGTTTCCTGTGCAAGAGGTTTTACTTCGTTTTCAGCGAATTCTCTGAACAGAGAACGCGCCATTTCATGTTTCTTGTCTAAAGTGAAATCCATGATTTCAAATCCTCCTAAACCTTAATATCTGTTAATTACTGAGCGTCAACTGGTGTTTTTGTGCGGTCAGCATTGTATACATAGAATCCTTTTCCGCTCTTAGCACCAAGGTTACCACCACGAACCATTTTGCGGATCAATGGGCATGCACGGTATTTGCTGTCGCCAGTCTCTTTGTAAAGAACATCCATAATAGCAAGGCAGATATCAAGACCGATGAAATCTCCTAACTCTAATGGTCCCATTGGATGGTTTGCGCCAAGTTTCATAGCTGCATCGATACCTGCGATATCAGATACACCTTCCATTTTGATGAATGCTGCTTCGTTGATCATTGGGATTAAAATACGGTTTACAACGAATCCTGCTGCTTCATTTACCTGTACAGGTGTTTTTCCGATCTCAACAGAGATTTTCTTAATAGCTTCAACAGTCTCATCCGGTGTATTTACACCAGCGATAACTTCGATTAATTTCATACGGTCTGCAGGGTTGAAGAAATGCATACCAACCATTGGACGTGTAAGACCATTTCCGATCTCTGTGATGGAAAGGCTTGATGTATTTGAAGCAAAGATACACTCTGGTTTTGCGATCTTATCTAATTCCTGGAATGTTGTTTTCTTTACTCCCATATCTTCGAATGCTGCTTCTACGATCAGATCGCAGTCTGCGCAAAGGTCTTCTTTTAATCCTGGAGTGATTTTAGCAAGGATAGCATCAACAGCTTCCTGTGTCATTTTTCCTTTTTCTACAAGTCTTGCATAACCTTTCTGGATTTTGGCTTTTCCGCCGTCAGCCCATTCCTGCTTAATATCGCAGAGAGCTACCTCATATCCTTCTACCTGAGCAAATGCTTTTGCAATACCCTGTCCCATGGTTCCTGCACCAATAACACCAACTTTCATGTTAGTACCTCCTGAATTCATTCTGAATTTTTAATATGTAATGGAAACGCCCGGAAAAGCAGTTACCCGCTTTCCGGACAGTTTTGTCTGATTAATTATCTCTCAACGATTGTAGAGCATCCCATTCCGCCACCGATACATAATGTAGCAAGACCTCTGTGGGAATCTCTCTTCTGCATCTCATGCAATAATGTTACAAGAATACGGCATCCGGAAGCTCCTACTGGATGTCCAAGTGCGATTGCACCACCATTAACGTTAACTTTGGACATATCGAAATGTAAATCTCTTGCAACTGCGATAGACTGAGCTGCGAAAGCTTCGTTTGCTTCGATCAGATCCATATCATCAATTGTAAGTCCTGTCTTAGCTAATACTTTCTTAGTGGAAGCAACAGGTCCAACACCCATGATCTCTGGTTCAACACCGCCAAGTGCTCCGGCTACCCATGTAGCCATTGGTGTAACACCAAGTTCTTTTGCTTTCTCTTCGCTCATAACAACGATTGCTGCTGCACCATCATTAATACCGGAAGCGTTACCTGCTGTAACAAGTCCACCCTCTTTACCAGAGCAGCATTTTAATTTTGCTAAAGACTCTGCTGTTGTACCTGCACGAGGTCCTTCATCTGTCACGAAATCTACGATCTCTTTTTTCACTTTAACCGGAACTGGAACGATCTCATCTGCAAATTTACCTTCAGCGATCGCTTTTTCACATTTCTGCTGGCTGTTTGCTGAGAACTCGTCTAATTCTTCTCTTGTGATTCCATATTTATCACATACGTTCTCTGCTGTGATCATCATATGATAATGGTTGAATGCATCTGTTAATGCATCGTTAACCATTGTATCGATGATCGTTGCATTGTTCATACGATATCCGAAACGGGCTTTTGTCATAGCATATGGTGCCATTGACATATTTTCCATACCACCTGCAACAACGATATCAGCTTCTCCTGCCATGATCATGGTAGCTGCATCATTGACACATTTCAAACCAGAACCACATACAACGTTGATTGTGATTGCTGGAACTTCGATTGGGAGTCCTGCTTTGATAGAAGCCTGACGTGCAACGTTCTGTCCCTGAGCTGCCTGGATTACACAACCCATTTTAACTTCGTCAACCATCTCTGGTTTAACACCTGCTCTTCTTAATGCCTCTTTGATAACGATTGCACCTAAGTCTGCTGCTGGAGTATTGCTTAATGCTCCACCCATTTTACCAATTGCTGTACGGCATGCGCCTGCTAAAACTACTTTTCTTGCCATTTTGAATTCTCCCTTCGGTTTTGTGGTACAAAACACCGCTCATAATATGCAGTATATTTTGTTTCCTTCATAATAAATCTGCCGAAAAACGTTGTTATTTTTTTAACAATCTTTTAGTAAAAAAAATAAATCTAAAATCTCTTCTTTTAAATTTAAATTTTCTTTTTCCTGATTTTCTACGTTTTTATGTATTCGGCTTTTTTATTGGCTTTTCAGTACTTTCTCATGCTACCATATTTTATTTTCAAATGCAATAGCTTTCTTTTTTTTTCACACTTTTTTCAGTATTTAAATTTGGTTTTTACCTATTTTATATACTGTTTTTCGTTAAAAAATTATCATGCGCAACCGCTCAATTCCACAAAAAAGAGACGTTTTTTGTATATTTCTTACAAAAACGTCTCTTTTTCCATTTGGTTTCAAAAATGATTTTTATGTAATTTGCGCATTGACAGCCGTATTAGTAGAATATGTGATGTCCGATGATCGTTCCTTCCAATCCGTCGATCACAGTTCTGAAATAGAGACAGCTGTTTGTGATGTTCCCGTTAAGCACCTCCTGTGCCGCCTGCATACAGGTATTATTTACCCCCTGCTCGAGGCGGAGCGCATATCGTCCACTGGCTACCGGAGAAAACTGTCCGCTCTGATAAATCACACCGGATACGGTATTCGGGAAATAAGAGCTTCGCACACGGTTCATGACAACACTTCCGACTGCAAGCTTTCCCTCATATGGTTCACCGTCTGCCTCACACTGGATGATCGCACCTAACAGGTAAAGATCACTGTCACTTGGGACATAAGAAAATTCGCCGTTGTTCTCAGCCTCCTGACGCTTGATCTCCGCCATTCTCGCAGCGTCTTCTTTTGCCTTCTGGATCTCTAACTGTTTTTCCAGTTCTTCCATCCGTGCGATCTGACTGTTGATATCATTGACTTTTCCCTGGGCGCTGCTCAATTCAGAATTGGTCTGGCTGATATTTGCCTGTGTTGAACTGATAAGGCTGTTTACAGAATTCTGTTTTACCTTCATGTCATCCTGCATGGCGAGCAGTTCCTGCTGCTCACTCTCGAGATCCTTCTTCTGTTCTTCAAGAGAAGCTTCCTCTGCCGCAATCTGTTCCTGCACCTGGATAAACTCCTCTAATTTCTGTCTGTCATACGAATTGATCTCCGAAATATACTCCGTCCGGTTCAGAAAATCAGAAAAGGATGATGCCGATAACAGCATCTCAAGCATCGGTGTATTTCCATTTTCATACATATAGCGGATACGTATCTTCATATCCTCATACTGGCTGGCTGACTGCTGCTTTGCAGCTTCCAGATTATCCTGCGTCTGATCGATCTCATCCTCAAGATCTGACAGTTCTTTTTTCTTATCATTGATCTGTGACTCAAGGGCATTCATGGACGAAACAATGTTGGTCATCTGTCCATTTAAATTGTTCAGGTCGCTCTCTAGCTGGCCTTTTTTTCCATTGATATCATCGACCGCATCCTGTGCATCTTTCTGCTGGTTTTTCAGATTGTTGATCTGATTTTTTGCATTGTCAATATCTTCCTGCGTGACATCTGCATAAGCTGTTGTCACGGTAAGACAGCACACTAATGCTGCCGCTGCAAATATTCTTTTTAAGGGGATTTTTTTCATAGGTACCTCATTCTGTCGAAATATTCCTGCATCTGCTCCTAAAAAATTTCTTTCAAGCACCATGATAGCAGATTGTATTTAACCTTTCAATATGCTATATTTGGTATGTATCAGCTTGTTTTTATTTTATCATATTTGCATCAGGAAAGGTATGGGGATATATGCAGTTTGTAAGATCACAGGATTTAAAGCCGGGAATGCGGCTGGCAAAACCCATTTACAATAAAATGGGGGTGTTATTGTATGAGCGCAACACAAAATTAACTCTTCAGAGTATAAACAGTATTGATAATTTCGGTCTGATTGGCATTTTTATTCTGGAACCGGCGGAGCCTGTTCCTCCTCTTTCCAAAGAAGACCTTGAATTTGAGCAGTTCCAGACTATCTATATGTTCAAATTGAAAGACTGCATGGATAAGCTTCTCGCACAGAAAAATATTCCGGCAATCACGGAACTCGCACAGAATATATACACACATTATGGTGCATTAGACCACAAACTTAATTTCACACAGAACCTCAGAAGTTCTGCTGATTTTGTATACAAGCATTCGATCAGTGTTGCGATCCTCTCTGCGATGATCGCAAATGAGATGCATATTGAGCCGGAAGACTCCCAGTCGCTGATCGCAGCTTCCTTATTATATGATTTTGGTTATCTCTCCGTTCCAAAGAGTATTTTAGATAAGAATGAAGATCTCTCTGCTTCCGACCGGGATCTCATCCAGTTAAAATCAGAACATGGGTATGAGATCATCCGTCCGCATTTTGCAGAACTCGGCTTAAATGACACAAGTCTTGAGATCATCCAGAACATTATATTTGAAGATCATGCAACGATCAGCCCAAGACTTCCAAAACCACCGGTTCAGCTTCTGATCGATATATTGAAGGCTGCGGACAAATTTGACCGCCTGACTGCCATGAACATTAACCATGCACCAATGTCAGAGCTGGCTGCCATGACATTTTTTTACAGCCACATCTCAGAATATAACCGTTCTGTGATTGCCGCTCTGGCGGACAGCATCCAGATTCTTCCTACAGGTGCATGTCTCGATTTTGCAAACGGAGAAAAAGGTCTGGTGCTTGCTGACAATCCGGCTGATTTTCTGCATCCTATGATCCTGAATTTCAAGGATAACCAGATTTATGATCTGAGCAATCCGGAAACCTCGGATCAGTTACAGATTGTAGATATTATGAAGACAATGGACAACCGTATCGCCATCGACAGCGATACGCTTAAGCAGTTTGTTGCAGATCCATATATTAAGGCGACCGCTGACCGCTTCCGTGCGCAAAAAGAAAAAATAAACCAGCGCAGGAATGCAGCATCTGCCGTTCTTCCCACAAAACAGCCAGTTATGGACAAACCTGTCCCGCCTGCGTCACCAGTTTCAGCCGTATCCATTGCTGTCAGAAATGAGGTGACACCTCCTGTAAAGAAACAGCGTCCGGCAAAGCGAAAAAAATTAATTTAATCTGCATAATAGAAAGAAAGCTGATACCTTCAGACGTTTCATCTTTTCCGTCTGAATGCATCAGCTTCTTTTTTACTGTGCACTTGTCAAATAACTCGATACACAATATAATGTCTGTCCATTATAGTCAACTCTTGACCATCCATAGTCTGTATTGATTCCGGTTCTCGTCACGGTCTCGCCATTTTTTAAAACCGCAACAACTGCTGCATCCGGGTTTGTGACACTCGGAAGTGTTCTTAAATTCACTTCGATCTTCGCTGTCACCACATCATTGCATGCAGTAAATTTTGTTTTCAATCCATCTCCTGAGCCTGAGCCGTCCGTTGTTGTTGTCTCTGCAGCCGTATTGGCTGCTGGTGCTGTATACCCAAGATCTGTCGTCAGATAGCTGGACACTGCATACAAAGTCTGTCCATTGTAGCTTACCCGCGACCATCCACTGCTGCTCACGCCGGTTCTTGTCGCTGTCTCACCATTCTGCAAGGTTGCCACAACTGTTGCATCAGAACCCTGACTTGGAATGTTTCTGAGATTTGTGGACTGTTTTGCTGTAACCGTCTCATTTACATCAGAGAAATTCATCAACGCCTCCGCATCTGCACCGACTGTTTCCGGTGTCACATCACTTTTCGCATCTGCGGTTCCTGCATAACCGAAATAGGCAATATCGACATCGACCGGCTTACTGATTCCGGCTACCGTTCCCTGATTGGTGTACTGCCACATTGCATGTGTTCCAGTGTAATCGGACTGTGCGGTCTGTGGATACGGTACAGATGGATATTGAGACACCCAGATTTTATAAGTTTTTTCAATTCTTGAAGTATCCCATTTTGCATCGCTAAGCATCTCATTTTTTGCCGCATAAAACATTGGCGTATAGCCTCGGTTATAGATTTCATTTAAAAATGCGATCGCCATGTCAGTTCTCTCCGACTGTGTCATAGCATACTGTCTGCTGTCTGCATTTTCAAATCCTTCACAGTTAAATGCAACCGGATAGGTGATCTGATACTGGGAAATATAATCTGCCACCCAGTCTGCCTCCTGCACCGCTTCATCCGTTGTGACGGCTGTCGAAAAGAAGTATGCCCCTATTTTTATCCCATTTGCCTGCGCTTCCTGCATGTTGTATTTTGCATTGGTATCCGCAACGATCTCGCCAGTCTTCTGCGTGCGATATCCGACACGTATCATGGCAAACTGTACCCCGGAAGCCGCCACCTGACTCCAGTCGATGGTTCCCTGATATCTGGCCACATCTATACCAAACGTTGTCTCACCCGATTCCGTCACATTTCCCGCCGATAACAGTGCAGTCACATCGACGCTCGCTCCCGTGTCAGTTCCCATATTACCATTCTGTGGATCGTCTTCCTCCACTTCTTCAGTGCTCTCGGTTGTGGCAATATTCCCCATTACTTCGGTGGTCTGTGTTTCTGTCTCTGTTGTCTCACTCTGCTCTGTAGACATTAAGTCAGCACTTGTGTCTTTATTTTTACTATTTTTTCCTAACAAAACCAGTGCCACAATCACAATGACAAGTAAAACCGCCACAACGATAATTGGTAATATAAAGCGGATATCCCGTGGTTCGTCATTCAATGATTCAAATTCAAGATCATCATCAAATTTCTTCATGCTTTTTCTCTCCTTTGTTGTTCTATCGTTTAACAGATATTTGTGAAACTCATCATAATCTACTTCACATTGTGAAAAATTAACAAAATTTTCGAAAACACTCTTCCGCTACGTGTCGCTGGTAACGGTACCAAGAAGCCAGTCACGACTTACGCCGCACCTGCCTTCTAAGTGCCAATCGAACTTGTTCGATTTCTGCTCCCCAGTGTTTTCTCAAGCTTTTGTCATTTTTTCACAATTCGATTTAGGTTTTCATGAGTTTCGCAATTACCTATTTATCGTTTCAATCTATCTCCGAATTAAGTTTAACACATCTGTGCAAATGGAACTACCGTTACCTGTTTACCAAGAAAAGTATGAGAAATGAAAAAATTCCTCCCACAGGTGCAAGTATTGTAACTGCTTTTTTTGTCTGATCTTTCAATAATAATTCCATGACTCTGAATAAACTTACACCGATCAGACCACCAACGGTATTTAAGATCACATCATCAATATCTGCTGATCCCACTGCAAAAATGTATTGTAAGACCTCAACAACCGCGCTTATCAATGCAACACATACGGTATTGACGAAGATGGATTTTCTTCTTATCAGCAACGGAAGGTAAACTCCCATCGGAATAAAAATAGCAATATTGCCCAATAAATTACTCAGCGCAAAAGCACGCGAAACCATGTCATCACTGAATAAATAGGCACCAATGGAATGAAACGGTATCAAATTTACCGATTGAAAAGATCCTGCTGCTTTTTTTCTGAAAAGAAGAAAAAATAAGAGTATAAAATAAATAATCATAACTCCATAAAATAAAATCTGATACAGAGCATTTCTGCAGTTTGCAATGGTATCCTGCTTCATAAATCCCCCTGTGCTTCTTCTATTATTTTTGCAATTACTTATTTGTATGATTATAAAGTCTAGCACATAGATGTAAAATTTTCTACCGATTTTTTTTCATAATTACGATTGGTCTTATTTCGTTTCTGTCTGCAAATCCAAAATCTGTTTTTCAAGTGTAGGATATAATGAGCGCAAGTGCGTCAAATACAAATTCATTTGTATTTGACGCACGGCGAAATAATTGAGTGATGAAATCACGAAATAATCTCAACTTTCACAGCCGATTCGGCACGAGATTCCATTTTGCTGAAAAATTCAATACATATGAATGTTCATGAGTACAATTTCCAACCTTGTATTTTCAACAGTAAAAATCATTTGTATGCATTGAAAAATACTAGACATTTTATTATCATAAAGTGAGAACATGACTGAACACAAACGATGAGAAAATCCAATGGTTCCCGGCGTTTGACGCAGCGCTACAGATTGAACTTGGAGAGGAAGCAAAGTATCTGGAGTTCCATAACGTAAATTGCAGATTTTGTGGTGCGGTTCATAACGTTGATTGGGCATGTATAAGAATACTCTCACAAGGCATTCGTAAT
>ULXW01026021.1_pt1 | contig 11691 bp, 9 predicted proteins | sample 1961661 | NCBI WGS metagenome assembly ULXW01 (sample SAMEA4835849, study PRJEB28245) | human gut metagenome | biome: gut microbiome; material: fecal sample | place: Denmark | collected 2008 | reverse complement strand
ATACCTGCAAACAAAGACCGACCTGTTTGCAGCCGCTGTCAGTCATGCGGGCATCAGTGCCTTGAGTAGCTATTGGGGTGAAGGTTACTGGGGATATGGATATTGCTCGGTTGCCAATACAGGCACTTATCCGTGGAATAATCCGGAGTTCTATACCAAACATAGTCCGTTATTCAATGCCGACAAGATAAAAACACCTCTCCTCTTGCTTCACGGAAATGCAGACACGAACGTGCCCGTCGGGGAAAGCATCCAGATGTTCCTGGCTTTGAAACTACTTGGAAAAACAGTCGAGTTCGTACAGGTAGACGGAGAGGATCACGGCGTTGCGGATTATAAGAAACGTCTCGAATGGCAGAACACCATCTTTGCCTGGTTCGCCAAATACCTGAAAGACGAACCGCAATGGTGGGATGCGCTTTATCCGGAAAGGCATTTATAAAAAAGGATGAGATGAAGCAAGTTATCGATTTAGACAATTGGAACAGAAAAGAGCATTTCGCTTTCTTTTCTGCATTCGACGACCCCTTTTTCGGGGTTACAACTCTTGTGGATTTTACTGATGTCTACAGACAAAGTAAAGAACAGAATGTTTCTTTTTTCCTTTATTCCCTTCATTTCTTACTGAAGTGTGTAAACGAAACCGATGCATTCAAATTACGAATAGAAAAAGACTCGGTAGTCCGTTATGATACGATCCATATCTCTCCGACTATTGGGCGTGAAGACGGGACTTTCGGTTTCGGCTTTTTTGAATACGATCCGGATATCGATCTGTTTATACAAAAAGCAACACAGGAAATAGAAAGGGTTAAGAACGGAACAGGATTGTCTTTTTCCAAAAATACAGGTAGACAAGATGTTATTCGCTATTCGGCATTACCTTGGTTCGCTTTTTCCGAAATGAAGCATGCCACATCTTTTAAGAACGGAGATTCCGTTCCGCGTATTTCTACAGGGAAATTGATGCAGGAGGATAGCAAATACTTGTTGCCCATTTCGGTCTGTGCACATCATGGACTTATGGACGGACGAAACGTTGCTGAACTTATCCGGAAATTATCGGATAATCAAACTGCACTGTAATCAATAAAAAAGAGTATGCCAAAGGAGGAATGGAAAATCCTTTCGGCATACTCTTTTAATAAATATCTATAACCTGATAACCTAAATCTTTTTATCTATCCCTTCATTTAATATTCGGATTCAATGCGTGCCACTCGGAGATCGGAGGCAAAACACCCATTGCGATCACTTCGTCGCGCAATGCGCAAAGATGTTCGTAGCTCTTTTCCAAAGCAGCTTCTTCTTCCGGAGTTCCTTTTACTTCTTTCAATGCTACGCCGTCTTTTGTAATGGAAGTTTCCCACGCCATCATGATATGGTCGAACTTGCCATTGGAGACATAAGCGCCGGCAGGCCAGCGGAACGGTTTACCGCCCATAGCGGCAGCAATCATCTCGATGGAAACATAAGACGGGCTTTGGAAAGAAGAACGGCCGCGCAAAGCAATGATATTGGCGCCACCTTTCGTCACCTTCGTCTGGATTTCAGCCCACTGGTCTTTAGTCAAGGCATCCGTGCCGATCATGCCAGCCAACGGTTTGCCTTCCACTTTCGCAGTAGAAGCGTAAACAGCCATTTGTTCGCCATGGCCGCCGTACGTACGGCAGTTCTCTACAACATCCATAGATACGCCGAAATGTTTAGCCAGTTCGCTACGCAGGCGGGTAGAGTCCAAAGCAGCCAAAGTCGTCACCTGCGAAGGTTTCAAACCTGAATACAACAGTGTGATCAAACCGGTGATATCGGCCGGATTGAAAATAACTACGATATGCTTGACATCCGGACAATAAGCCTTTACGTTCTTACCGAATTCTTCGGCGATAGCGGCATTTCCTTTCAGCAAGTCTTCACGGGTCATTCCTGCCTTACGGGCAGCCCCACCGGAGTTTACGATATATTTAGCACCAGTCAACGCTTCTTTGATATCGGAAGTAAAAGTGATATTAACACCTTCGAAACCGCAATGGAACAACTCTTCAGCCACCCCTTCCAAACCAGGAGCGTACGGGTCATACAAACAAATATTAGAAGTAAGCCCCATCATGATAGCTGTCTGAGCCATATTCGAACCAATCATACCTGCTGCCCCTACGATCGTGAGCTTTTCGTCTGTCAATGTTTTCATATTGTATTGTTTTTTAATGATATGTTTTCTATTAAAACATTTCCGGCTACTATAAAGTTCGCTTGCAAACTTTATTTTTTCTTTTATTTGCAAAGGTAAAAGATTTCCATACCCCTTGTACATCATTAATTCCTATCACCCATAAGCAAAAGTTATAACTTGAGCCCGTCATGACAGACAGAATATAATTTGTATCTTTGCAGTCATGAGAACATTCAGACCGGAGGCATGGCTGCCTACAACAAAGAAAGAAGTTGAAGCCCGCGAATGGGACTATATAGATGTGATACTTTTCAGCGGTGACGCATATGTGGACCATCCTTCATTCGGAGCCGCCGTCATCGGGCGGACACTCGAAGCGATGGGACTGCGTGTAGCAATCGTTCCGCAACCGGACTGGCGTGGAGACTACCGGGATTTCAAGAAGTTAGGAGCCCCTCGCCTGTTCTTCGGAGTTTCTGCCGGAGCGATGGATTCGATGATCAATCACTATACGGCCAACAAACGCCTACGCAGTGACGACGCTTATACTCCGGACCGTCGTGCCGGCATGCGCCCGGATTATCCCAGCATCGTTTACACGAAGATACTGAAAGAAATCTACCCGGATGTTCCCGTCGTATTAGGAGGTATAGAGGCTTCCCTGCGCCGAGTCACACATTACGATTACTGGCAGGATAAGCTGCTCCCCGGAATCTTGAAAGACAGCCCGGCGGATTTACTGATATACGGCATGGGAGAACTTCCCCTGAAAGAACTGGTCAGTCGGTTACAAGCCGGAACTCCCTTCCATGAGATTAAAGATATACGGCAAACGGCTTATTTGGCGGATACGGTAGAACCGCTACCAGAAGATATCAATCTCTTTTCCCATGAAGAATGCCTGCGCGACAAGCTGAAACAGGCCAAGAACTTCAAACATATAGAGGAAGAATCCAACAAGCAGCAGGCTTCCCGCATCCTGCAAAAGGTAGGCAAACAGACGATAGTCGTCAATCCTCCTTTCCCACCTATGACGGAAGAAGAGATAGATGCGTCATTCGACCTGCCCTACACCCGCCTGCCCCATCCTAAATACAAAGGGAAGACGATACCGGCTTTCGAGATGATCAAGTTCTCGGTAAACATCCACCGGGGATGTTTTGGGGGCTGTGCTTTCTGTACGATCTCGGCGCATCAGGGAAAGTTTATCGCCTCACGAAGTAAAGAGTCCATATTGAAAGAAGTTAAGGAGATCACCCAAATGCCGGACTTCAAAGGATATCTGAGCGACCTGGGCGGCCCTTCGGCCAATATGTACCGGATGAAAGGGAAGAATCCGGATATCTGCACCCAGTGCAAGAAACCTTCTTGCATCTCCCCTGTCATCTGCAAAAACCTGAATGCAGATCATACGCCGTTGTTAGATATATACAAAGAAGTGGACAGCATGCCGGAAATCAAACGTTCGTTTATCGGTAGCGGCATTCGCTATGACCTGCTCTTGCACCGGTATGCGGATGACAATCTGAACAAGGCAGCCCATACCTATATGGAGGAACTGATAGCTCGCCATGTCTCCGGCCGCCTCAAAGTCGCACCCGAACATACGGAAGACAATGTCCTGAAGATGATGCGCAAACCTTCATTCGAGCTTTTCGGGCAATTCAAAAAGATATTCGACCGTGTAAACAAACAACACGGATTGAACCAGCAATTAATCCCTTATTTCATATCCAGCCATCCCGGTTGTACCGAGGCGGATATGGCAAACTTGGCTATCCAGACCAAGAAGCTGCATTTCCAACTCGAACAGGTACAGGATTTTACACCTACCCCTATGACACTGGCAACGGAGATGTACTACACAGGGTATCATCCCTATACATTGGAAAAGGTATATACGGCTCATACGAAAGAACAAAAACTGGCACAACGTCAATTCTTTTTCTGGTACAAGCCGGAATTCCGCCGCCAGATAACACAAGCATTGCAACGAATCGGGAAAAAGGATTTAATAGGCAAGTTGTTTGGGAGGTAAGTCGCCAAGCAAGCAATAATAAGCATAAAGAGCCGGATATGCAGATGACACGGAAAGAACGGATAAACATTCCATCCTATCCGCGTCTTGGCTCTTTTCCCTAAATACAACTTATTCCTTTACGGCAATCACTTCAATCTCCACCAGACCGTTCTTCGGCAAAGTCTTGACTGCAACGGCAGAACGGGCCGGGAAAGTCCCTTCGAACTGAGAAGCATATACTTCGTTCATAGCAGCGAAATCACTCATATCGGCCAGGAATACGGTTGTCTTTACGACATCGTTGATGCTAAGGCCGGCTTCTTCCAGAATTGCATGTACATTCTTGAATGCCTGTACGGTCTGTTCTTTCACTCCTCCTTCTGCGAAATTGCCTGTTGCGGGGTCAAGCCCCAACTGGCCGGAAGCAAACAGCATATTTCCTACTTGCACAGCCTGACTGTACGGACCGATAGCGGCAGGTGCGTTTTTTGTTGCGATAACTTTCTTCATTGTTTCTTTATTTTAATAACGTTATTGTGCTTGTTCATTCATCCGCTGGCGAACCACTTCATAGATCAGGATGGAAGAGGCGACCGATACGTTCAGCGAACCGATCGTACCGAACTGCGGAATCTTCACCATGCTGTCGCAGATACGAAGATTATCCATCGAAACTCCCGTATCTTCGGCTCCCATCACGATCGCCACAGGTCCGTCATATTTAATAGCCGTATAATTCTCAAAAGCTTTTTCACTGGCAGCATAGACTTTTACTCCGGACGCCTGTAAGAAACGGATGGCCTCCGTAATACTTTTTTCCTTGCAGACAGGCAATACATGGAGCGCACCGGCCGAGGTCTTAATCGCATCGGCATTCACCGTTACGCTTCCCCTTGAAGGAATCACGATCGCATCCACACCCGCACATTCGCAAGTACGGGCAATCGCACCGAAGTTACGGACATCCGTAACCCCATCCAACAACACGATAAACGGATTCTTTCCCTGCTCATATACAAACGGAATAATATTATCCAGCCGTTCGTATGTGATAGCCGGGATAAAAGCTATTACTCCCTGATGATTCTTACGTGTCAAACGGTCGAGACGTTCGGCAGGCACACGCTGTACAGGTATATCACGTCCTTTCAGAACTTCAAACAATTCACGAGACAAGTCTCCCTGCAGTTCACGTTTCACCAATATTTTATCAATCTCCTTATCGGCCTGGATTGCCTCGATCACGGCACGGATGCCGAACACCATTTCGTTTTCTTTCATTATTCTATATCTTTTCCGTTTTCATCACCGGACTATTTCGATTTTTCCCGGCTTTATGCGGACAAAGATACAAAAGATTTACGCTTTTATTATATACTCTCGTATATATTAGCTATTGCTTTTCAGCTTATGCCGTGACGATGAATAAGCCCGGATCAAGAATAAAATACCAGTAATAATCAAAGCAGATGAAAGTCCGGTATAAAATACCGAAATAAAGGAGTTGGGAAGCAATTGGAAATGACGGATCGTAACACCGAAAGTAATCATAAAGATCATCACGATCCAGCCTTTCACATCAAAAAATGAAAAAGGACAGTTCTTTTCCCCTTTCTGGGAAATCCGCTCGGAATGTTTAACAAACAAACGGCGAAAGACAAACTGGAAGAAAAGCAGGAAAACAACAATTGCCTCTCCAACTTTAAACAGCCAGTAATGGGCATCGTTCAACCACGTGATGATGCCGATCCTTAAGATATTGATGCCAGCTATGATCCAAACGCATCCGGCTATTAAAAGCAGGGTGCGCCGGTTTACTCTAAATTCCATTATCAGATACTTTTCTCTATGCTCCGCCTGTCACTCGTACGTTGGCGGCTATTCGTGCGATCCTTGTCAGACCGTTTGTCCCTATCGTAATGCCTGTCTTTATCCCGATCCGGACGTTTCTTGTCAAATTTGTCCTTATCGTGCTTATTCTTGTGATGATCGGAACCGGGACGGCCTCCCTGATGGCTCGGACGATCGTATTTGCCGGGCTTCCACTGCCCATTGTCATGATGTGGACGGCCATTGTTATGATGTGGTTGAGGACGATCATATTTACCGGGATACCATTTGCCGTCGTCGAAACGGTCAAACCATCTATTGTTCGTATATTCCCATTGGCAATGCCAATAATGATCTTCATAACGATAGCACGCATTGGACGGACGGTAGTGCGGATAATGCGGATTATTGTACCAACCTCTCCAGTCATGAATGCGTGTCGGTGCCTCACGGACGAAACGCACATACAAACGAAACTGCGAAGGCGAAAGGATACGCTGTAATTTCCGGTCCCGTTCCATACGCAACTTATATATCTTCCGGGCAGACTGATCCCAATAGCGATAATGCTTGCGTGCTTCACGCTCGATCTTCTCTCCGTACCGATGAATGATCTTATGATACTCGGCAGCTTGACGGTTCGTCATGCGGATTGCCTGTTCCATCCAGAGGCAGTTCTGGCAATGGGGTTCATTCCATCCGAAACTGATCCAAAATTGTGCATGTCCCTGCAAGCTGCAAAAAAGGATCGCTATTAATAGAATACTCAATTTCTTCATGTCTCTCAATTTTAAATTAGCACTTACATTCTGTTGCTATTATGACCGGATCGCGATGAAAAGGTTTAAATCTTTGATTTCAACAGCTCTTTCGCATTTGCAATAGAAGCACTGGTCAACGAAGCACCGCTCAGCATACGCGCAATCTCTTTTACACGCTCTTCTTTATTCATTTTCCTGATACGGGTTACGGTCCTTTCATCCGTATCCTCCTTATAAACAAAATAATGGTCTTTCCCTTTTGCTGCGATCTGGGGGAGATGGGTAATGGCAAAAACCTGCATCTTCGTACCTAGTTCCTGCATGATATCCCCCATTTTATCGGCTATATCCCCGGAAACCCCCGTATCCACTTCATCAAAGATAATGGCAGGCAACGCCGTAAATCCGGCAATCATCGCCTTGATACATAACATCAGGCGGGAGATTTCGCCTCCGGATGCCGTCTGGGCCACCGGTTGCAGTTCCGCACTCTTATTGGCGGAAAACATAAACCGGATTTCATCCATTCCATCGCTTTCCGGTTCCTGTTTAGGTACGAAATCGATCGCAAATCGCATATTCGGCATGCCTAACGGGACAACCATTTCTACCAATTGGGAAGCGATGGCTTTCGAGGCGATCTTACGCTGCTCGCTCAATACGGCTGCCTGTTGAAGCAGTTCCTGGTGAGAGACTTCCAACTGCTTTTTCAACGATTCGATCTGTTCATCAAAAGAATCGATCTCCTTCAGCTGCTTATTATATTTATCCAGCAACTCCATCAGCTCTTCGACTTTGGAAACCCGGTGTTTCTGTTCCAAGGTGTATAACGTATTAAGACGTTCGTTCACCCAATCCAAGCGCTCAGGATTAAATTCTATGTCCTCCTTCAGGACTTCTGTTTCGGAAGCCAGGTCGTTCATATCGATATAGGCAGAACGCAGACGCTCGGCTATTTCTTTCGCTTTCGGATAATAACGTTCCAGACTGTCTGCAGTGGAAAGGGCCTCTTTTATCAGTTGGACAGCTCCTTGTTCCTCCCCGTCCAGCAATCGGGTTATCTTATAAAGAGAACCTTTTATCTCTTCGGCATGAGAAAGGGTTTCCAGTTCCTGTTCCAGTTCTTCCTGTTCACCGGCAACCAAACCGGCATCGGCCAACTGCTCCAACTGAAAACGTACATAGTCTTCCTCCTGCTTGGTCTGGAGAGCCTTTTCGGTCAACTCTTTCAGTTCCTTTTTCAGAGACAGGTATCGGCTGTATTCCTTTCGGTAAAGAATCAACAGGATATCGTTTTCGGCCATTACATCGATTACTTTCAGCTGAAACCGGTTATCTCCCAACAAAAGATTCTGGTGCTGCGAATGGATATCGATCAGCCGGCTTCCCAGTTCCTTCACTACAGAAAGCGGGACAGGCGAATCGTTTACAAAAGCACGGGATTTACCTGATGCAAACAATTCCCGGCGAAGAATGCAAATCTCCGCATCATACTCCAAGTCATTCGTAAGAAAAAATTCTTCCAATTTATATCGGGAGACATCAAAGACTGCTTCTATCACACACTTTTCAGAACCGTTCTTAATGCTCTTTCCATCCGCACGCTGTCCCAAGACCAGGGATAGGGCCCCCAATATAATAGACTTTCCTGCACCCGTCTCGCCGGTTATCACAGAAAAACCTTTATCAAACTTAATGTCCAAGCTGTCTATCAGAACAAAGTTACGTATAAATAAAGACTTCAGCATAGCTATTCCAGATTACTTTTTAAGCGATTCCATACGCGTCGTGAGAGCAGGATACAGATTGGACAACATTTTATAACCTTCCTGCTTTTCCTGTGTAGTTGCTTTCGAATAGATCAAAACGACTTCATCCAGTTTGGAATCAGCGAACATCTGAAGCAACGGAGATGTCGGCCGGGCACTTTTCACCTGTTCCAGAACCGGGAGCAGACCGATTATAGTCGTACGTCCACGATCCGGATTTGCAGCCATTTCATCGAGCCCCTTACGATGATAATTATACCACATGTCCCGGAACAGTTCCGAAGTATTGTCCGTCAGAGCCGTTGCCAAAGCATGGCGGTTACGGTCGTTTTCAAAAGCTTTCCATCCTGTCCATGTAGGTTGCGCCTGTGCCAGGCTCACAATCTGCATGGCCTGTTCGAGGAAAGCAGTGCCACCTTTCGGAGAAAAACTGTCGAAATCCAGTCCGAGGATCGTATAGATATAAAAAACAACCGTTGCAATCAGATTGCTGTTCAATGTATTTTCCGTATATTCCAACGGTTCGAATTCGGTATAGTCGAAAGAGAGTTCCGTATCACGATAATTCAGCAACGTAGTCGTATAGCTGGAATTATATACCGGACGGCGGGCCTGCACTTGTATCTCGCCTTTAAAACTATTGTCCGATACCATTTCGTTGATGATGAGAGTCATGGAACAGTCGATACGTTCGTTCATGGCAAAAGTAGCATCCGTCCACTTTTTGTTATTGACGAAATCATTCAATGCATCCTGCAAGGTTTTGAATACCTGTTTATTCGTACTCTGTACCTTATCACTGTTTATAGTGATGCGGGCATTCAGCTCCTGCGCCTTACCTATAAAGGGAGCAGCTCCCAACAAGCATATGCATAACAATTTCTTAATCATTCTCATTTTAATAATGTTGCCAATTTATTTACAATATCAACGGCCACCTCCTGTTTGCTCTTCAACGGATAAGCAATCGTCCCGCCTTCCTTGTCGATGATCGTGATCTTATTCGTGTCGCAACGGAAACCGGCACCTGCATCCTTTAAAGAATTCAACACGATAAAATCGAGGTTTTTCCGCTTCATCTTTCCTTCCGCATGGGCCATTTCATTATTTGTTTCCAATGCGAAACCTACCAAGATCTGGTTTTCACGCTTGATCGCCCCTAACGAAGCTGCGATGTCCTTATTCGGAACCAGACGGAGCGACATTTCTCCTTTCGTTTCCCTCTTGATCTTTTCGCTTGCCTGCTCATCCGGGCGATAATCCGCCACAGCGGCACAAAGGATACCGGCATCCGCCTCCGGAAAAGCAGTTATGGCCGCCTGATACATCTCTTCGGCCGACTCGACATCGATCCGTTTGATATTCGGATGAACTACCGTCAAAGACACCGGTCCTGCGATCAATGTCACTTCCGCTCCCTGCTCCGCACACGCTTCCGCCAATGCAAACCCCATCTTTCCAGAAGAATAGTTACCTATAAAACGCACAGGATCTATCTTTTCATATGTCGGACCGGCTGTTATTACAATCTTTTTTTTTTCAAGCCGGGTTTGGGAAGCGAAGAAATCTTCCAGGACCGCCACGATCTTATCAGGTTCTTCCATACGCCCCTTACCCACCAGATGGCTGGCAAGTTCCCCTTCGGCAGGTTCGATAATACGGTTGCCGAACAAACGGAGCCGGTCTAAATTCTGCCTTGTGGAAGGATGTGCGAACATATCCAAATCCATCGCCGGAGCGACAAAAACCGGAGCCTTGCATGACAAGTATGTCGTGACCAGCATATTGTCAGCAATGCCATTCGCCATCTTTCCGATCGTCGAAGCAGTAGCCGGTGCTACCAGCATGGCATCAGCCCAGAGACCAAGATCGACATGGCTGTTCCACGTGCCGTCGCGATTCGAGAAAAACTCGCTGATCACCGGATGGCTGCTCAACGTGGATAATGTAAGCGGCGTAATGAATTCCTTTCCCGCAGGGGTAATGATAACTTGCACCTCCGCCCCTTTCTTCACGAGGGCACGGATAATATAGGCAGCTTTATAGGCAGCGATGCTCCCTGTTATCCCCAATATGATATGTTTACCTTTCAGCATTTTATTCGATATGTAGTACCCCTCTTTTAAAACATAGGTGTTTTGAAAGAGAAGTTCCTTGTTCCATGTTTTATTACAAACGTAACGCCATTATCTCACGCGCTACACGGCTATCTATATTGTGATGTTCACCCAATTTCCACCCCTGTTTGTCCACAGGAGCGGCAAGGGCATCCAAATCCTTTTCTGCAATGCCACATTCACCGAGGCGCGTTTTCAGTCCCATCCGGCAGAAGAAATCCTCGCAGGCGACGATTGCCTTACGCGCCCTTTCCTCTTCCGTTCCATCCGTAATACCAAAAACTACTTCCCCCATACGAGCCAGTTTGACCTGCTTCTCCTTAAACATATAAGTCATGACACCCGGCAAGAGAATCGCCAATGTTTGTGCATGATCCAGGCCGAACTGCGCCGTTAGCGCGTACCCCATGCGGTGGGAAGACCAGTCCTGCGGAACCCCCTGCCCGATCCAGACATTCAACGCATTGGTTGCCGCCCACATCAGGTTGGCACGGATATCATAATCGTTCGGATTATCCAAGACCTTCAACCCCTCTTCATGAATGACACGCATCAGTCCTTCCGAGAAGGCATCCTGCACTTTTGCATTGACCGGATAAGTCAAATACTGCTCCACTACATGAATAAAAGAGTCGACCACCCCGTTTGCCACCTGACGCGCAGGGAGCGAATAGGTCACTTCCGGGTCCAGTACAGAGAATTTCGGGAATACCAGCGGACTGGCGAAATTCAGTTTCTCACAAGTCGATACACGGGAGATGACCGAACGTTCGTTCATCTCCGAACCGGTCGCGGCCAATGTAAGTACCGTACCCAAAGGCAGGGCATTCTTTATCTCGCCACCTTTCGAAAGAATATCCCACGGATCGCCTTCGAAACCGACAGACACCGCGATGAACTTCGTAGCGTCGATCACCGAACCTCCGCCTACGGCCAACAAAAAATCGATCTTCTTCTCTTTGACGACCTCCACGGCCTTCATGCAGGTTTCGTAATGCGGATTTGCTTCGATTCCCGGAAA